>OGRQ01000465.1_pt1 | contig 48480 bp, 80 predicted proteins | sample 1553521 | NCBI WGS metagenome assembly OGRQ01 (sample SAMEA2580088, study PRJEB22360) | human gut metagenome | biome: human gut; feature: human-associated habitat; material: faeces | place: Denmark | collected 2008/2010
GATAAAAACTATTGAAACAATAATTTTTATCTATTTTTATTTATGTAAATAGGATTGTATAATTTCTAGGCAAGGAGAGAAGGAAAATGAATAAATCTTATTTATATTTAATGACTACGTTTATGTTATGGGGAAGTTTATATGTTGTTAGTCAATTTGTTTTAGGAAAGATTCCTACATTTACAGTTGCAATGTTTCGTTATTTGATTGCATTTATTGCGTTAAGCTTTATATCTTTAAAAAGTAAGAAAGAAAAGATTGAAAAAAGTGATTATAAATATTTCTTTATTATGGGATTTATTGGTTATTTTATTTCTGTGGATTGCCAATTATTAGGAACAAAGATTTCTGGTGGTTCAATGGTTTCTTTGATTAATTCTCTTAATCCAATTATTATCAGTGTAATGGCAATGATTATTTTAAATGAAAAACTAGAAATTAATAAAATTATTGGAATTATTCTTTCACTATTTGGTGTTTATATGATTGTTGGAACAGGAGCCAATATTGAATTTATTGGTGTTCTTATTTCTTTCATTGCTGTTATTGGTTGGGCTTTTATGTCTGTTATTTCAAGAAAGATTTCTAATAAATACAGTGCGCTTACTCTTACAAAGGTTTCAATGCTTATTGCGACAGTATGTAATATACCTGTTTCTTTTTTAGAAATTCAAATAACACATCCACTCATTCAAATTGATATAGGAGCCATTTTAGGAATTTTATATATGGGAATAGTTTGTACAGCCTTTACAAATATTTTATGGAATAAAAGTTTATCAATGCTTCCTGCTAATACATGTAGTGCTTTTTATCCTATTCAAACACTAACATCTTCTTTTTTGGGGGTGCTTGTTTTTCATGAGATTTTGACAACATCCTTTGTTTTAGGATCAACATTTATCATTGTTGGTGTGTTGATTAGTTTACTATTTCAAAAACGCACTCGAAAAGAGGAAGAAGTCCTAGTATAATAATACTAGGTGATGACAATGAATTTATATCAATTGCGTTATTTTGTAACGCTTGCTAAAGAGGAACATTATACAAAAGCCACTGCAAAATCACATATTACACAACCGAGTTTGACTCATGCAATTCATCTAATGGAAGATGAAATAGGATTAAGTTTATTTGAACGGAAGGGAAGAAATGTTATTCTTACAAAATATGGACATCTTTTTCTAAAAGAAATAGAAAATCTTCCTTTCATTACTTTTACTAAAAGTAGTGGAATTCGTTCTATGATCGATCATATTTTAGAAAAGAAAAATATTCATCCATGTATATCTATGGAAATAGAAGAAGATGAAGTGGTAGGTGGTTTTGTAGGACATGATTTAGGAATTGCTATTGTTCCTGACATGGCTGTTTATGATTTGTTACCAATTAAAAAAATAAAAATCAAAGACTTAGAAGATCAACAAACTTTTTATATGGCTTATTTAAAAGATAACGAAAAATCAAAAGCATTTAAACAATTTATTGACTATGTAGTAGGTGAAAAAAATGATTGGTGATCGTATTAATGATATTTTAAATAGCCAAGTAGAGTCTTCAAGTTTATCAGCTTTATGTCTTTTTTTAAAAGACAATATTAAAATGATTCCACAATTAACGATTCAAGACATCGCCAAGGCTTGTCATATTTCAAAAGGGCAAGTATCTAAATGTATCAAGATGTTAGATTATAAAAATTATGAGGAGTTTCGTTTTGCCTGTTTACAACAAATTGATTCTCTTACACGACATAAACAATTTTTCGATGATACGCAATCAGAAAAAGAAAATATAAACGCATTTACAAAGTATTTAGTTCAAGAAATAAATTATGTAAGCCAACATCTTTCGATGGATGAACTTATGAAAATGATTAGGAAAATTCAAAATGCACATCATGTCTACCTTTATGCAAGAGGAGATGCGAGAAGTTATTGTTATCAACTTTTAAGAGAATTGAATATTAAACATATATCTTGTACTTTATGTGATGGTAATTTTAAAAAGGATTATGTTTATCAAAAAGATGATTTATTATTGATTATCAGTACAAATGGAAACCTCTTTACTTTTGATCAACGAATTGTTAAAAGATTAAAAGAAGCTAAAATATTTAAGTTTCTTATTACCTGTCAAGAAATAAATGATTTTGATCAAACGTTTAGAATACAAACACATAATGCTTTATATAACGAATACAGCATGCGTCATGTTTTGGATTTAGTATTGTTATTGCTTTAGTTTCCTTTTTGGAAACTTTTTTAATTTATCTTGCAAAAATGTTTAAGATGTTTTTGTAAGATAAAGGAGGAATGACAATGGGATTTAGAAAAGATTTTTTATGGGGTGGCGCTACTGCTGCGAATCAATGCGAAGGTGGTGTTAACCAAGGGAAGAGAGGTCTTGCTAATGTCGATTTAATGCCGTTAGGAAAAGATCGTTATCTAGTTGGGACAGGAAAGAAGAAAATGTATGATTTTGATCAAGAACATTTTTATCCTGCCTTAACAGCAATAGATTTTTATCATCATTATCAAAGTGATATTGCTTTATTTGCGCAAATGGGTTTTAAGACATTTCGTCTTTCGATTGCTTGGACACGCATTTTTCCACAAGGTGATGAAAGTGAGCCAAACGAAGAAGGGCTTCAATTTTATGAAAATATTTTTAAAGAATGCCATAAATATGGTATTGAACCTCTTGTAACTATAAATCATTTTGATTGTCCAATGCATTTAGTAAAGACAATAGGGGGATGGCGCAGTCGAAAAATGATTCATTATTTTTATAAACTTTGTAAGGTATTATTTACACGTTATAAAGGCCTTGTTAAATACTGGATTACATTCAATGAAATCAATATGATTTTACATTTTCCTTTTGTAGCGGCTGGACTTTGTTTTGAAAAAGGTGAAAATGAAATACAAGCAATGATTACATGTGTTCATCATCAACTTGTCGCAAGTGCAATGGTTACGAAACTTGCCCATGAAGTAGATGAAAAGAATCAGATAGGTTGTATGTTGGCGGCGGGCTCTTATTATCCGGAAACTTGTAAACCTGAAGATTATTGGCAAGCGATTTGTGATAATAGAGAGGTCTATATGTTTGCTGATGTACAAGCTCGAGGTTATTATCCATCTTATGCATTAAAATGGATTAAAAAAAGAAAGGCCAACATTCCCTTTGAAAAAGGTGATCAAGAAATACTTATGAAAAATACAGTAGATTTTGTAAGTTTTTCTTATTATTCTTCAAGGGTAAGTAGCAGTGATTTAAGTAAAGGAAAACAAAGTGAAAGTAATATCTTTGCTTCAGCAAAAAATCCATATCTAAAAGAAAGTGATTGGGGTTGGGCTATTGATCCATTAGGTTTTAGAAGTACAATCAATGAACTTTATGATCGTTATCAAAAACCACTTTTTGTTGTAGAAAATGGTTTGGGAGCAAGTGATGTTGTAGAAGAAGATGGAACGATTCATGATGAATACCGTATTGATTATTTAAGACAACATATTCAAGCAATGAAAGATGCCGTAGAAGAAGATGGTGTTGATTTAATAGGGTATACAACATGGGGTTGTATTGATTTGATTTCTAATGGGACAGGAGAAGTACAAAAGCGTTATGGTTTTATTTATGTAGATCGTGATAATCTAGGAAAAGGAACTTATCAAAGAAAGAAAAAAGATTCATTTGAATGGTATAAAAAAGTTATAGAAAGTAATGGGGAAAATCTTGATTAAAGTTGCTATTTATTGTTAGATTGAAAGCTTCTTTTCTAAATAGAAAAGAGGCTTTCTTATGGCTTTAAAATGATAATCTCCAAAAGTGGAGGAAGCAATATGGAAACATTATTCAATTCTAATAAAAAAACATCAAAGAAAACACAAGAAGCAATTGCTTAAGCAATTAGTAAAGATAAAATTGTTATTTTAAATACAGGAAAAAATCAAACAGAACTTGAAGAGTTTTATGATATTCTACCAAGAGTATGTTATTTAAATTGTATTTTTGGAGCACTTGTTTAAGATTTAAAAGAAAGCATTGTATCAAAAAAAGTTTGATGAGGATACTTTAAAAAACTATTAGAAATTGCGGTAAAGGAAGATGATTTTATTCATTTTCTAACAGAAAAATCTTTTGTTCAAAAAGGAAAAGTTGAAAGAATATCACATAGAAAGCTACCAAGAAATGTATAAACGTGTGACAATTCAAAAAGAAAATCTTGTAGAGTTTTATTTCAACAATCCTTTTCCGGTTTATAAATTAAATCTTTATCATCAAAGTTCAAAGTCAAGGCAAAGAACCTATAATCGTATTCAAGAAACTTATTTAGATGTTTAAATGGCACTTACTGAAGAAACATCTTTAGAAATCATTTGTAAAAATATCAATAAAGGAAATGGTTTAAAACATTTATGCCAAGTTTTAAATTTACCAACTGAACAAATAACTGTGGTTAGAATGGATGTGTAGAAGTAATTAAAAATTATTTATTAAAAGAGTTACGAGAGTTACTTTTTTTGTGCTAGGATAATAAACGAAGGAAGTGTTTTAGGTGTTTAAAAAACAAAAGAAAATGACAGTAATGGATTTTACAGGAATCTATGAAAATGAAAATTTTTATAAACATAAAAATATTGAATGGCTTGATTTTCGTGAATTGCAAGGAGTTTATGGCTATTGCAGTCAACAAGCAAGAAAAAGTATTGAAGATAAAATAAAGGATTTATCACCGGAAGGCATTCATTTTATAGATTCAGGAAATTTTCATTATGTGAGTGAATTTTGGATAGAGAAAATTAAACAGAGTTTTATTTTAGTTGTTTTTGATCATCATAGTGATATGGTACAACCTTTATTTGATAATATTTTAAGTTGTGGTTCCTGGATTTTAAACAGTATTGAAAATAATGTGTATTTAAAGAAAATTATTCTTATAGGAATCGATGAAAAACAGGTTTCTTTAATTCCTAAACATCAAGATAAAGTTTTATACCTTAAAAATGATGATTTAGAAAATTTGGAAGTTTGGAAAAAAATCGATGATTTGTTACACCGTTATCCTTTATATATTTCAATTGATAAAGATGTTTTATCGAAACGTGTGGTGCAAACAGATTGGGATCAAGGTTCAATGCAACTTATTGAATTTAAAATATTACTTGCTTATTTATTTAAAAACAGTCATACCATTGGTGTTGATATTTGTGGAGAATGTGCTAATGAAGTTGGGCTTCTAAATGAAATTAAAGAAGATGATGTCTTTAATAAAAAAATTCTTTCATTTTTAAAAGAAGAAGAAAACTAAAATAGGACCAAGATTTTTGTCTTGGTCCTATTTTAAAGTATTGTGTAACATATTTAAAAGTAATTCTACAAAAATAACCACGATTGATTGTAAATCAACGATTGATTGTTTAGATAATGTATAGCCTGGTAAAATAAGAGTATTTTCAATAGATAATTTAGGTTTCGAATTTAAAGTAATTAAATACGTATTTTCTGAAGCATTTGAAAGATCAAAAAAACGAGAAACATTATTTTGATTTCCTTCGATAGAAAAATAAATCAATAAATCATCTTCATGAATCGTATTATAAAGATGACTGGCTTGCATATAATCATAGGCAAAATAAGTATTAATACCTAAATCTTGTAATCCTAAAACTAAATGCTTTGCTGGTAAAGAGGAATAATGAACACCGATGATGTAGATGGTTTTGGTGTTTTTTATTTGTTCAATAAGTTGATTGAGTTTGTTTTGATCGATGTTATTAAATTGACGAATAACTGATAAATATTGAGAAATTTGTTGATTGAATAAATTTTCAGGATTCACTTCAATATGTTCTTGATGAAGATAATGTACCATATCAAAACGAAAATCTTTATAACCTTTATATCCTAAAACTCGGCAAAATCTTAAAATACCAGAAGTTGAAACTTGGCATAGTTCAGCAATTTTTGTAATTGTTGCTGTTTCAACGGCAGAAGGATTTTGAATAATGTAGTCATAGACTTTACGTTCTGTTTTCGAAAAATCATTTTTATGTAAGTGTATCGTATCCATTAAATTCATAGTATCACCTCATGTTTATTTTATCTAATTGTGATAAAATTGTCAAAATAATATGTAACTATTGACAAAGTAATGGAAGAAGAATAATATAAAATTGTAAAAATTATCAAAATAAAGTGTAAAAAGTAACAGGAGGCTATTATGAAACAATTACCAAAAGGATTTTTATGGGGAGGAGCAACAGCTGACTTTCAATATGAAGGAGGATTCAATGAAGGAGGACGTGGACTTTTATCTCATGATTTTGAAACCGATGGTTCTCAAGAAAATCCAAGACATCATACTTTCCAAATGCCAGATGGAACAATCTTAAAACCACGAAGTTCATTTTTCTATGCAGATCCAGTACCTAGTGAAGCTAAACCAGTTTTTTTAGATGATCAATATTATCCAAGTCATCAAGCAGTTGACTTCTATCATCATTACAAAGAAGATATTGCTTTAATGGCTGGAATGGGCTTTAATGTTTTTCGGTTTAGTATTTGTTGGAGCCGTATTTATCCATTAGGGGATGAAGAAACGCCAAATGAAGAAGGGTTAAAATTTTATGATGAAGTTATTTCAGAACTTGAAAAATATCATATGGAACCACTTATTACCATTTGTCATGATGAAATGCCAATGCATCTTGCTTTAAAATACGGTGGGTGGTCAAACCGATATGTTATTGATTGTTATGTAAAATATTGTAAGACATTATTTGAAAGATTTGGAACACGTTGTAAGTACTGGTTAACATTTAATGAAATCAATGCAGTTAGAGGATTTGGTCCATGTGGAACAAGAGAAAGTGATGGAAAAGTAAGATATCAAGCAGACCATCATATGTTTGTTGCCAGTGCTAAAGCTGTTATTTTAGGACATCAAATGATGCCAGAAAGTATGTTTGGAACAATGTATGCGATGAGTGAACTTTATCCAGCAACATGTAAACCAGAAGACATATTTAAACGCCTTCAAGCAAGAAGAGAAAACTGGTATTTTATTGATACAATGGCAAGAGGATATTATCATCCTTATGCTAAAAGTGTGTGGCAACATCATGGATTTGATTCATTAGAAATTACAGAAGAAGATAAAGAAATCTTAAAAGAAGGACAATTAGACTTCGTATCATTTTCTTATTATCGTTCTAATACAGTAAAAAAAGATGATCTTTGGTTTAATGTTGGCGGTTCTTCGAATCCTTATTTAGAAAATACACCTTGGGGATGGCCTGTTGATCCACTTGGACTAAGACATTGTATGAATGAAATTTATGATCGTATCCAAAAACCAATTTTTATTGTTGAAAATGGTATGGGTGCCATTGATGAAGCAGATGAAAATGGTTATGTAGAAGATGATTATCGTATTGAATATCTTCAAAAACATTTATCTGCAATGGCTGATGCCATTAATATTGACGGTGTCGATTGTTTAGGCTATACAATGTGGGGACCTATCGATCTTGTCTCTTTATCAACGGGAGAAATGAAAAAACGTTATGGATTTATCTATGTTGATATGGATGATAAAGGAAATGGGACTTTAAAACGTACGAAGAAAAAATCTTATGATTGGATGAAACATATCATTGAAACAAATGGAAAAGCACTTGATGAAAAGCTCTAGCATTCGCTAGAGTTCTTTTCATTCTTGACACTTCTTTATAATTCCTATAATATTAGTAGGAAAACGGAGGCGTCTTATGATTTATTTAGACTATGCAGCTAATACACCAATAGAAAAAGAAGTCCTTGACACTTATTATCAAGCAACAATGCACTATTTTGCTAATCCTAATGCAAATCATTCTTTAGGGTTACAAGCAAAAGATATTATTGATCAAATAACAAAGAAAATTGCTGAACAACTACATGTTTTACCTGAAGAAATTATTTATACATCAGGGGCCAGTGAAGCAAATAATCTTGCTATCAAAGGGGTTTTAGAAAGGTATAAACATCGTGGAAAACATATTTTAATATCTCCATTAGAACATAATTCAATTTTATCAAGTCTTACAAAAATGCAAGAACTTGGTTTTGTTGTTGAAATGCTTCCATTAAAGAAAAATGGACAAGTTGATGTAGCTCAAATAAAGTCATTGCTTAAAGAAGATACCATTCTTGTAAGTGTTTGTAGTGTTGATAGTGAATTGGGGATTAGACAACCAATTGAAGAAATTGGAAAAGTTTTAAAAGATTATAAATATTGTTTCTTTCATAGTGATGCTTCTCAAGCTATTGGGAAAGTAGCAATTGATTATCAAAATGTCGATTTAGTAACCGTGGCACCACATAAGTTTTATGGAATGTTAGGTACTGGAATTTTAATTAAAAAGAAAAATGTGGGGTTAAAAACACAAATTGATGGAGGAAAATCAACAACTGTTTTTAGAAGTGGAACTCCTGAATTAGCGCATATTGTTTCTATTGAAAAAGCTTTAGAAATCGCATTTTCAAAACAACAAGAAAGAATAGAATATGTTAAGAAATTAAATTATAAAATTGTTGATGAACTCAAAGAATATCCACAGGTATTATTGAATCATACAGAATGTTCTTTACCTCATGTAATCAATATTTCTTTAAAAGGAATTAAAGCCACAAAGTTTGCAGAACTTTTAGATCATCAAGGAGTTTATGTTTCGACGAAAACATCATGTTGTCCGGCAGAAACACCTTCTAAAATGATTTATGCACTCTTTCATGATCGTGGACGTGCTTTATCTTCTTTTAGAATAAGTCTTTCTCATTTAACAACAGAAAAAGAAATTGATGAATTTTTAGCTATTTTTTCTCAATGTTATAAGGAGTGTTTTGGAAATGGAAAAATATAGAGAAATAGAAAGAAGTATCATAAAAACTTATCGTAAAGAAATTTGGTCTAAATTTATTAAAGCTATTAAAAACTATCAACTTATTCAAGAAAATGATAAAATCATGGTTTGTATCAGTGGGGGTAAAGATTCTTTTTTGATGGCTAAATGTATTCAAGAATTACAAAGACATGGACGTGTTCCTTTTGAAGCATATTATGTTGTCATGGATCCGGGATATAACAGTTATAATCGAGATTTTATTGAAGATAATGCGGATTTATTGAATGTACCTATTGAAATCTTTGAAAGTGATATTTTCGATGTGGTTTCAACAGTTGATAAAAGTCCATGTTACTTATGTGCGAAGATGAGAAGAGGGTATCTTTATAGTAAGGCTCAAGAATTAGGATGCAATAAAATCGCTTTAGGGCACCACTTTGATGATGTAATTGAAACGACGCTACTTTCTATGTTTTATGGTTCAGAAATCAAAACAATGATGCCTAAATTACATAGTGAAAACTTTGAAGGATTAGAGCTTATTCGACCATTATATTTAGTGAAAGAAGAAAGTATTATTTCTTGGCGTAAACATAATGATTTAACATTTATTAATTGTGCCTGTCGTTTTATTGAAGGATGTTCTTTAATTAATGATGGAACAAGTAAGAGAAAAGAAATGAAAGAATTAATTAAAACAATGAAACAAGTAAACTCAAATGTTGATCAAAATATTTTCAAAGCTTTAGATAATGTTAATTTAGATTGTATTTTAGGAACAAAAAAGGATAAAGTTTATCAGAATTTTTTAGAAGAATATGAAAAATAAAGAAATTATAAAGAAAGCATTTAAGCAATCAATTCCTATTATGTGTAGTTATTTGTTTGTTTCAATAGCTTATGGCATAATGATGAATGAAGCGGGATTTGCTTGGTATGTCGCATTACTTGTAAGCTTTTTGATTTATACAGGAGCTTTTCAGTTTCTTTTAATTACTTTACTAAGTGTTGGTGCTTCTTTGCTTACAATTGGTGTTACGGCTCTTTTGATGAATAGTCGACAACTTTTTTATAGTTTATCTTTTATAGATATTTTTAATAAAATGAAACAAAAGTGGTATATGATTTTTACCATGACTGATGAAACCTATGCGGTTAACTGTAATTTAGAAAAACAAAATAAAGAAGAAGTTATGTTTTATGTCGCATTTTTTTCAAGAAGTTATTGGCTTATTGGAACTGTTTTAGGAGCTGTACTTGGCAATTTGATTCCTTTTGATTTAACAGGAATTGATTTTTGTATGACAGCATTGTTTATTATTATTTTTATGGATCAATTAGAAAAAAATAAAGATCATTTTCCAGCTATTGTAGGGGTAATTACTGCTATTATTTGTTTGGTTGTGTTTGGCACTCAAAACTTTATGTTACCGTCATTGATTATTTCTTCGATGGTTTTACTTGTAAAACAAGGAGGAACAGGATATGAATAAATATATTTTAGGAGCTATCGTTCTTTCGGCGATGATTACCTTTTTATTAAGAGCTTTACCTTTTCTCTTATTTAAAGAAAAGGAATTGCCTGAGTGGTTAAAAAAAATAGAAAAAAAATTACCAATGACTATTATGGCAGTTCTTATTGTTTATTGTCTAAAGGATTTAAGAACACAAATGACAACACTCTTTTTCCCTTGTTTTTTAGCATGTTTAACTGTTGTGTTTACTTATAAATGGAAGAAAAATACTTTTTTAAGTATTATTTTATCAACTGTTGTTTATATGATTTTTATACGTCTATAGTTTGTTAAAAATATCACAAGCTATAGATTTTTTATTTTAACAGTGCTATAATTACATTAACGCTTAAAAATTGTATTTAAGGAGGAAATATAAATGGGATTTTTGACAGGTAAAACAGCAATTATTACAGGAGCAGGACGTGCTGTCTTAGAAGATGGAAGCTGTGGTTCTATTGGTTATGGAATTGCAACTGCTTATGCTAAAGAAGGAGCTAATCTTGTTATTACAGGACGTAATGTTAAAAAATTAGAAGCTGCTAAAGAGGAATTAGAAAGATTATATGGTATCAAAGTTTTAATAGTTCAAGCAGATGTCAATGCTGGTGCTGATAATGAAGCCGTTGTTAACAACGTTGTTAAACAAGCTATGGACACTTATGGAAGAATCGATGTTTTAATCAACAATGCTCAAGCATCTGCATCAGGGGTAACATTGGCGGATCATACAACAGAACAATTTGATCTAGCAATGTATTCAGGCCTTTATGCTGCTTTCTATTATATGAAAGCATGCTATCCATATTTAAAAGAAACAAAAGGATCGGTTGTCAACTTTGCTTCAGGTGCAGGGTTATTTGGAAACTATGGACAATGTTCCTATGCTGCAGCAAAAGAAGGAATCCGTGGATTAACACGTGTAGCTGCTAATGAATGGGCAAAAGATGGAATCAATGTTAATGTGGTATGTCCTTTAGCTTGGACAGCACAATTAGAACAATTTGAAAAAGCATATCCAGAAGCTTTCAAAGCAAATGTTAAAACACCACCAATGGGACATTTTGGAAATAACGAATTAGAAATTGGGCGTGTCTGTGTACAACTTGCAAATCCTGATTTCAAATATATGACAGGAGAAACACTTACATTAGAAGGTGGACTTGGTTTAAGACCTTAATAATCAATCACTCTTAGGAGTGATTTTTTTTATGTATTCTTTTATAATGAGTATACCAAAATAGGACTAATTCCTTTGATTTATAAGGATTTATGAGTTTAAAAACTAGTTAAAATAAGTTGGTAAGTAACAAATAAGTAACAATAGAGATAGCCATTTTACTCAATGACTATTTTTTCTATTTCATTTTTTAAGTATTCGATTGATTCATGAGTGTATACATCATCTGTTAAGTCTTTTAATTTATGGCCCATAATCTTCTTTACAGCAGAAGGTTTCATACCGCATTCTTTCCCAAGTGTAGCGAATGTATGACGTGTATCATGTAATGTGTGGTTCATTGAATATTTTTGCATTAGTTTGTTGAAAATGTATTTAATGCTATCATATTTTTTATCACTCAAGTACACTATTACATCTTTATAATACAGTTTGATTATTGAATGGATTGGAATTTTTCGTTTTCTTCCACTATCCGTTTTCAAACCGCATACTATATACTCTTCATGAACTTCTTCGACATCTAACAATTCACTAGCTCTACAACCTGTAAATAAATACATCATAACGGTTTTAGATTCTATATCATTTTTTGTCATAAGTATTTTAATTTCATCAAGAGTGAAAGGTTTATGTACAGTCTTTCTAGAAGCTTTACTCTTTATTTGTATATATTTCATGAAGTCATCTTCGGGACGTATCCATTTTTTCATAACTGCATATCTAAACGCCATATTACAAGTAACTTTACATTGGCTTAAAAATGATATTGAATAATGAGTTCCAGAATTAAAAATATTTTGCATTTGATCCATTTCTAGTTCATCGACATTTACATTTTGTATTTCGTTTAGAAAAATCATCGATGTCTCTCTAGCACTCATCCAAGATTTAGACTTCCCATCTTTTTCTCTTTCAATAGCTCCTCGAACGCATTCTTCAAACGTATGAGATATTTTAGCTTTCTTTTGAATTTCTCTAGCATTTACATAGTCCATTTCTAAAGCTAAATTCTTACTCTTTTTAGAAACTTGATATAAAGATAACTGCTTCATTGCATCCGCACGAGTTTCGAACGTTCCAATACTCTTTTGAATCTGTTTACCACTCTCTTTATCGAATCCAACTGTAACCTTAGCAACCCAAGGTTTTCTTCTTCTACCACTTAATTTTGTTACACTACCAAACCCGTTAGGGTTCTTCATAAATCCACCTCCAATTCCATTATAAGTATAACATCACACAATTGATAGTTTTTTATCATATTTTCACATATATAATTAAATTACATTAGCTAATGAATTTTGTTTTAGGAGGAAGTTGAATGCTTACTATATCAGTTAAAGAAGCATCTAAACTATCTAACATGTCTGAGTTGTTTATCAGGCAACAAGTTCAAAATGGAGCAATTCCTCAAGCATTTATTATTCAAAATAAAACACGTAAGACTTATATCATATACAGAATACCATTTTTAAATTGGTTAAAACTACTTAAAGGTTGTAGCAATGATGAGTAGGTATAGTATTCAAGAGCATGAGAAAATTGAATATTATAAATATCGTATAAGAGAGCTTCGATATTTACAAATTGAGAGGCATAATGTCAAAGAAGATTTAAAAGAAATTGAATTCAGGCTTAGACTTATTCCATCTCCACAAATAAAACAAACATACAAATCAAAATATGAATATAAGAATAACTGCGCTTTATGGAATGAATTAATCGCTGAAAAGGAATCTTTATTTATTAAGGAAATGAATATTTCAAATGCTATATGTAGTATACATAGAATTTTAGATGCACTGACACCAAATACAAGAGAGTTAGCTATAGATTTGCTTGTGAATAAAAAGACAGTGACTTACGTTACTTCAAAATACAACACTAGAAATCCGTATCAAACCATTAATGATGAATTGAGACATGTTGAAATTGATAGTTTTTAATCACATATTTCGTGATAATGTGGTATTGGGATGAAAGGACGCGATTATTACATTCACTATATTGAAAAAAATAAGGAGGGTGTAAATATGAAAACACATGAAGAAATTTTAGAAGAAATTAAAGAAAGAAGAGAATTAGCTCAAGAAGTAGTAGAGTTATGTGAAAGTATTCAAGATGAAGCGTGCAAAGAATCATGGATCACATCAAAAGCTTTGGCAATGACTATTGATAGATTTAGTTCAGACGCTGTTAAAAACAGAGCTGCAGCTAAAGCATTATTAAATATCATTACCGAAACTATGAGTGACGATTTCTTTGAGCTATTAGAGATTACGACACTAATTCTATAGAATGAGAGTTTACAATCTCTCTTCTTTTTACGCAATATTTACAATGGGTTTAATGAGAGGAGAATAGTTATGATAAAAGATGTAAAAGAAGAATTAAAAGAATTTGAGGAAAAAATGGCTAAAATGAGTCCTGAAGAACAAAGAGAGTACGGACGAAGTTTCGGCAAATCTGGATGGAAATCTAGTCCTACCATGGGTTTAACTATGGCGACGTTAGATCTTTTGGATGATGAGAAACAAAAGAAGTATGGAGAATTTGTTAAAAACACTCAAAAATAGTTATTAACTTAAAACGCATTTGATTCTTAACAAGATTGAGAGAAAATAACAATCTCTCTTCTTTTTGCGCATATCCTACAACCTATATAATGGAGGTGATTAATTTATGGATTATGAAGGATTAATGAACGGTGTGATGGTTATTATTAATTTACATATGAATATGTACAATAATTTGAAAAAAGAAGCCAGTGAAAAAGGTGATGAAAAACGTGCAGACATATATGATTATAAATATAAGGCCGTTCGAGATGTGAAATTAGAAATCGATAAATTAGCTTTAAAAAAGAAAAATAGGGAATAGTATCGTAAAGATACCAAACCCTTTTTCTTTTTACTTATTTGCTGCTAATGTTGCTGTTACTAATATATCAGCCATCATTTCTAATTCATGAAGTCTTGTTGCTGTTGCTTCCTCAAGAGAAGTATCTCCATATTCTCTCATCACTTGTTCTTCAGTCCAGTCATCTCCAGCTTCTTGCATTCTTTCGATAAATTCTTGTACTTCTTGTTTAGTCATATTTAAGACTCCTTTCTTGTCTTTAGATTAGTAGATTTATGATAACACGAGAACGCGATATTTACAATTAGTTTAATGAAAAACAAAAATAAGGAGGATAAATGATATGTATAACAATATCAAACAAGAAAACAATTTTATAAAGAATCGAGGTGAAAGAACATATATAATTTATATTAATACAATAGGTTCTTATTCAGATAAATACATGAATAGATTGTTTAAATGCTTTGAGAAGATAAATAATACGAAACGTATAAGACGTGGAAATTATGGGACTTTTAAAGCAAGAAAATATTCATTCATAGTAACAATGGATGAGGCTGTTGAATTAAGAGAAGCTATATATAGAAGAATTAATTTCGATCAAAAGGATAAAATTAGAATTCTTGTGGAAAATGATTACAATATGTATATTATCGATGAAGTTAGTTTTTAGAATAAATGGGCTTATTACAAGCTCTTTTATTTTTGCGCGAAATTTTCATGTTGTATTATGAGAAAAATAGAAAAGGAGATTATTAATATGAACAAAGTAGTACAAGAATTAGCAATCAAAACATTTTCAGCAGTATACAGCGTGGTAGTTACACAAATAGTATATGAAGGATTAAAAGCAGTTTGCTATAAAGTACAAGAGTCAAAAAAATAGACTCTTTTCTTTTTTACGCGAAATTTTCATGTTGTATTATGAGAAGGAGAGCAATTGATTAGGATAGTTGAGATTGCCTTAAACATAAGTTTACGCTTGGCTTATATCCTTAGAATATATTTCCTGGTGGGAAGGATATCTAGACGACCGATGGTTCGATTCCATCTATATTCTTTTTATTTTATCATGGGAAGGAGAAGATAAATATGGTATATTTTGTAACAATTTGTATTGGTTTTGCTTTAGGATGCTTGTTCATGTTTCTACATTATGCACCTAAAAAAGATGGTAACTTGTATGTGGTGTTTGATGAGCATAATCAGGAAGCAATTGGAGGAATTGAGTTTTCGAAGAATGCCAAAGATATCATGAATTCAAAATATGTTTTATTAGAAGTTCAAACACGCAATATAAACAACGACTAGTATGAGGAGGAATAATTATGTTAAATAAAGAACAAAATGAACAAGAACAAAAGATTAAGGAGAAACTCTTAAATGAAATGAATGCGTGGGATGCAAGTAGTGATAGGTACAGCGTGGCACTTGACAATTACACAAAATTTGAAAGCATGGAAAGGCAACGTGATAAAGATAAAAAAGATAGAATTGAAAAAAATATTCACAGTTGTATTGACCATGCGATTAAAATTGCTGAAATTGTCGTGCCGGTATGTATTTATGCTACTATTTGCAATAACGGATTCATTGTAGAAAAAGATGGGGTCATTCGATCAAACATTCTTGAATCGATGATTAAAGATTTTCCAAAATTATTCAAATTTAAAAATAGATCGTAACACACGGTCTATTTATTTTTAGGAGGTTATATGTGAGGTATCATTTTTCTACATCAAGGCAGACTTCAATGTATGGTATAAAATACGCTTGTAATCATCCATTGTATAGTTTTTGTACTTTATTCAAAATAGGCGATAGAGGCATTGCTGTCATTCAACAAAGATTTGATCCTGATACAAAAACGACATGGTGGAGCGATATTGATACAGAACTTCAAGACGAAATATATTTAAATACAAATTTTAAAAACTATTTTGATAAAATTGGAGCATTGCAAAACGAGAAAGGCTTCTACCCCACAGTTACAGTACGTCAAATAATGTGGGCGTTAAAAATGAAGCCATTGAAGAAAGAGCCTTGGGAAACCGTATTTGATAGAAAGAGTATTTAAATCATACGCAAAAAAAATCGTCCCTATTATGAGGTGATAAAAATGAACAATTTAATATTTAAAGAGTCTTTTGACTGGGATAAGAGATTTACTAATGATGAAAAGTCTACCAAACATTGCAAAGAATTCTATGAAGGAATTTTGATTGGAGCAGGAGTTTGCTTGATTACTGGTATAGTTTTAGCAGTAGTAAATACGCTATAGAGTCGAGAGACTCTTTTATTTTTTTAAGTTAGGAGAGAAAATATGAAGAACAAACAATTATTAGAAAATATTATTGATAATTCGAAGATATTTTTAAAGAATAATTCTTCAGTTTTATTAACAATTGGAGCAACGGTTGGCGTTGGACTAACTGTCATTTCAACTACGAAGGCAACAATAAAGGCTGTTGAAATTTATAATGAAATTGAGGTTGATAAAAAAAGAAAACCAACTCGTAAAGAAGTTGTTTTAAATACTTTTCCAGTTTATATTACACCATTCTTATTATGTTCAGCGACATTAGCTTGCATATATGGTATGAAATATTTGGACAAGAAAAAACAAGTTAGCTTGCTGAGTGCATATCAACTAGTTAACTCAACATTTAATGACTATAAAAATAAAGTTAAGCAAACATATGGTGAAGACGCTCATAAAAAGTTATTAGATCAAATTTATATTGAACATGCCGACAAACAACTTGTATATGCTCAAAATTTAACAGGAGAAGATGTCTTATTACCAGATGACGATGGAGAAATAAAAACATTCTATGATCAATTTGGTGATAGATTTTTTCAATGTACAATGGAACAAGTATTGCAAGCTGAATACCATATTAATAGAAACTTTTCCTTGAGAGGAGAAGCCTCAGTTAATGAATTTAACTTATTTTTAGGATTAGCACCAACTGATGATGGGGATATGCTAAATTGGTCAATGGAAGATGGTTTCACTTGGATTGATTTTGATAATCGTAAGGTAACTATGGATGACGGTTCATGCTTTTATGCCATTGAGATGCCATTTGAACCTAATCTAATGTTTTAGCGCATTATTTTCATGCACTAATATGAGGAGGAATAGTTATGAAAGAAGTAATTGAAAAACATGGGTATCAAATTTTAAGTATTGCCGGACTTGCTTTAGCAGGATTAGGACAATTGTTAAAAGACAAGGCTAGCGATATTGAACTTGAAAAACTTGTTGAGCAAAAAGTTAAAGAAATTAACTCGAAATAGAAAGATCTATTATTTAGGTCTTTTTATTTTTTGCGCGAGATTTTCATCTTGTATTATGAGAGAGAAAGACAATTAACACTTGTCATGAGATCAAGAATTCGTCCCCGAATTTGGAAGTCTCTTTCTCTTTATTTTTTTAGAAAAGGAGAGATAAAAAATGAAAGAGGTACGTTTACCAAAAATTAAAAAGGTTATTTCAAAATCAAATCCTAAGTTATTGGTAGCAATTGGTATTGCTGGTTTTGCAACAACTGCAATATTAACTGGGAAAGCCACTATTAAGGCTAATGAACTAATTCTACAAAAGAAAGAGGAATTAAACACGGAAAAATTAGATGCAAAGGAAACAATTAAAACAGTGTATAAATGTTTTGTTCCGCCAATGGTATCTGGAATTCTTTCAACTGCATGCATATTGGGAGCTAATTCTATTCATGCTAAAAGAACTGCAGCTTTAGCTACCGCATATCAAGTTGCACAAGTTGGAATTAAAGAATATAAAGATTCAGTTGTGGAACTAATTGGAGAGGAAAAAGAAAAACAAATTGCTAAACGAACTGTTGAAAAGAAAGTTCAAAAAGTAGAAAAAATCGATAAACCGACTTGTGATATCGATTTAAACAAAAACGATTTGGTTTTATGTTATGACGTATTTGCAGGAAGAGGATTTTATTCAAATAAAAATAAAATTATGGCAGCTGTCAATGAAGTCAACTCAAAGATTTATCATGAAAATAGTGCAAGTCTTAACTATTTTTATGAATGTGCTGGAGCAAAGCCAAGTGAATTGGGAGAATTAATGGGGTGGAATACGTCATTTAGAAGAATCAATGTCGACATTTATGGCGATGTGACTAAAGAAGGTGTCCCTTATTTAGCCGTAGAATTCAATCGAAATTCATTACCACAATATGATTATGATTTAGGTTGGTAAGCGCGAAAAAAACATTTTATATTATGAAAAAATAGAAAAGGAGATTTTAATATGAACGAATTACAAGATTTAGAACAACAAGAAATGGAAGTAGAAACTACTGAAGAACCAATCGATGAATATGTCATCGAAGAAGTTGAATCAAATGATTTACCAGAACCAGTTGATGTTGAATCAGATGAAGAAGGAACAGAACTAAGTAAAGTTACAGTTGCTTTAGCAATCAGTGCAGGAGTAGCAATTGGAGCTGGACTTTATAGAGGTTTCAAACATTTGAAAAACAAATATACTGATAAAGAAATCACGAAACCAGCTTTTAGAAAAAGATTAAGATTGGTTACAGTAGATGAAAACGGAAATATTGTTGATCCAGAACAACCAATTAACTAAAACTATTTTTAAAGACAGATATCTTATGCAAGGTATTTGTCTTTTTCTTTGAAAGGAGCACACATAAATGGCTGATAAAAAAATAAAAAAAATTGACTGCCAAGTTGAAGTAAAAAAGAAAAATGAAATTAGCAAACTGGCTGACATTTTCTTCAAAGAAGATTTAATAAGTGTTAAAAATCACGTATTAAAAGAAGTTATCTTACCTTCAATAAAAAAAGCATTAGCTGAAAGTGGAAAAACAGCAATTGATATGATTTTTTATGGAGAAACAAGATCATCTTCAAAAAAATATTCGAACAGATATAAAACTTATGATGATTATTATAACTCAAATGATAACACGGTAATTGTATCTGATAGAAAAAGCAGTTTTACAGGACATGTATATTCTTGTGATGACATTATTTTTAAAAGCAGGGCTGATGCAGAAGACGTTTTATCAGAGCTTTTAAATATTGTAAGACAATATAATATCGTAACTGTTAGCGAATATTATGGAATTATTCAACAACCGACAACGTATACAGATGAACGCTATGGTTGGAACAATTTGGATAACGCAAGAATTGTTAGGGTAAGAGATGGGTATATGATTAAATTGCCAAAAGCCTTACCAATTGATATGGATTAGAAAGAGAGGAAAAAGAAATGAAAATTAATAAAGAATTAGTAACAAATAAATTGAATAAACTAGCAGTAAAAGCTAGTAAAAAAGCTCCAACAGTATTAGTTGTTGGAGGAATTTGCGGAGTTGCTGTAAGTACAGTACTAGCTTGCAAAGCAACTTTAAAAGTAAATGAAGTATTAGAAGAAGCTAAACAAAATATCGATAATGTGCACAAAGCATTAGAAGATGAATCAATTTCAGAAGAACAATATTCCAAAGCTGATTCAGTAAAAGATTTAGCAATCACTTATAAAGATTTAGGTATCAAATTAGCTAAACTATACGGACCTGCTGTTTTAATCGGAACAGTATCATTAGTAAGTATTGTATATTCTCATAATTTATTAAAGAAAAGAAACGCTTCATTAGTGGCTGCGTATGCAGTGTTAGATGCTTCTTATAAACAATATAGAAAAGGTGTTAAAGAAGTATTTGGTGAAGATGTTGACAAAGGATTAGAATTAGGCATCGTTAGAAAAAATAAAAATTTTAAAGAAAAAGAAGTTGCTGAGAAACCATATGTGATTGATCATACATTACTAAAAGAAAATGTAAGTGATGAATACAAGATTATTTTTGATGAAGGCAATAGAGGTTGGGAAAATGATCATTATTACAATATGTGCCACTTAGAAGCACAACAATCTTACGCAACAACTTTATTGCAAACAAGAGGGTATTTATTTTTAAATGAAGTCTATGATTTAATCGGACATGAAAAAACTAAACAAGGGCAATTAATCGGATGGTTCTATGATCCTAACGACCCAACAAAACAAAACTATGTTGATTTTGGATTAGATGAATTCAGAAAATATTATGAAATGGCAACAAGAGATGAAGCTTCTGAACATCCAGCAGGCATTGTTATGCATTTTAATCCTGATGGATATATTTTGGATTTAATCTAAGAAAGGAATGATTTATATGACAGTATTTTATACTTTAGCAACACTCTCTGGACTATGTTTCTGGGGAGGGGTTGCAGTATTAAAAGGCGGTAATCATCATGGATAGGATTGATATGACTGTATCAGTTTTAGATAACATATTAAACTCAAAAAGAAAAAGACATATTGCTGGCGGTATTTTACTAAGTGTTTCGTTATTATTCGGAGGCTTAGCATTTACTGCCTTAAGTATAGGAACGGAGGATGAAGACGGTGAATAGAGGGTTAAGTGCTTTTTGTTCATTTTTAGTTGGTGCCGGGTTAGGCGTAACAATTGCGTGGCATTTTGCAAAGACTAAATATGAAAAAATTGCTGATGAAGAAATTGAATCAATGAAAAAAGTGCTTTTAAAAGATAAAGAAAAAGATAATGAAAACAGTGAAAAGAAAAAGAATATTTCAAAAGTAGATGAAATCGTTAATAAAGAAGGTTATAAAGTACAATCAACTAATTACGCAACTGTTTATAACGAAAAAAAAACTCAAAAAAATGATGCAGAATCATATATTCATCCTATTCCATCTGACGAATTCGGTTTAGAAGAAGAATATGATGTAATTACTTTGATATATTTAGTTGATGGAGTCTTAATTGATGATATGGATGCTGAAGTTGGAAATATCGAAGAAAAAATTGGAGCAGATTTCGCTAAATATTTTGAAGAAACTAACGGAGACACTATCTACTTCAAGAATGATAAGTACAAAGCTTACTATGAAGTTGTGCAAGATGACAGAAGTTTTGATCAGGTACGTTAATGATTGATAAATATTTTGAATGGCTATTTGAAATAGCTACAAATGATAAAACTCGCAGATATAGAGAACTCTGTGAGTTTTTGTTTAGCAAAGATTTTTATTACACAAACGAATACGATGCAAACCGAGTAGGAGATGGTCTCAATTTAAGAGAACGATTTATAGATGAGCATCGTATGTCGCTTATGGATATGCAAGCTTTGAGAGGTTTCAGATGTAGTGTACTCGAAATGATGATTGGATTAGTTTTAAGATGTGATGAAACAATCATGCGAGATGCTTCACATGGGGATAGAACATCACTATGGTTCTACAAAATGATATGCAGTCTTCATTTGGATATGATGGATGATACTCATTTCGATGAAGATTATTGCAACGTTGCTATTGAAAGGATGTTAAATAGGCAATATCTTCCTAATGGTGACGGCGGTTTATTTACAGTACGTAAACAAAATGTTGATATGAGAAAAGAAGAATATTGGTATCAAGCTATGATTTTCTTTAATGAATATCTTAGTTTTGATTAGGGGGTGTTTGGAATATGCTAGACTTTTTATTAATTTCAACTCGCTCTCCCAAAAAAGGCATTACTGAGATTTATCCTAAATTTATTGCGAAAGATTCATCGGATTTAATGATTCGTGGTGGGGACTTCTATGCGATTTACAATGAAGAGACTCAGTTATGGTCAACAAAAGAAAATGATGCAGTTAGACTGATTGATAAAGAGCTAGATAAATTTGCAAAAGAAAATGAAGCAAATATATCGGACTCTATTAGAGTTTTACATTTATGGGATACCGACAGTGGTATGATCGATAAATGGCATAAATATTGTCAAAAGCAAATGTGGGATCAATATAAGTTATTAGACGATAATCTTATATTTTCTAATATGACAATAACAAAAGAAAGCTACGCAAGCAAGAAATTAAAATATCCTTTAAAAGAAGGACCTTACAAAGCTTTCGACACACTTATAAGTAAATTATATTCTCCTGAAGAAAAGCGAAAAATAGAATGGGCTATTGGAGCTATCGTGTCAGGAGAATCAAAATTTATTCAAAAATTTATGGTTTTATATGGTTCTGGTGGAACGGGTAAATCAACCATGCTTAGAATTATAGAAAAACTCTTTGAAGGGTATTGCGATTCATTTGATGCTAAGGCGTTAGGGCAAAACGGTTCATCATTTGCGTTAGAGGCATTTAAATCAAATCCTTTAGTTGCTATTCAAGACGATGGCAACTTATCGAAAATTGAGGATAATACGCGTTTGAATAGTTTAGTGTCTCACGAAACGATGAGAGTTAATGAAAAATACAAATCAACATACTCGGCAAGCTTTAGAAGTTTTTTAATTCTAGGTACAAATAGTCCCGTAAAAATAACTGATGCTAAATCAGGTTTAATCAGACGTTTGATTGATGTTACGCCGACAGGTGAAAAATTTCCTGTGAAAGAATATAACAAACTTATGCAACAAATTGATTTTGAATTAGGCGCAATTGCTTATCATTGCTTACAAGTATTCAATGAGGACCCTGGATATTATGATAGCTATATTCCATTGTCTATGTTAAGCGCAACGAATGATTTTTATAATTTCGTTGAAGACTCTAGATTCACTTTCGAAGAAGAAAACGGTGTTAGCTTACAAAGAGCATGGGATATGTATAAAAATTATTGTGAAGAAGCAAATGTCCAATATAAAAAATCAAAACGTATATTTCAAGAAGAATTGAAAAATTATTTTAAAGAGTTTAAAGAAAGATACACCTTAGCTGATGGTACACGTGTTAGATCGTATTATTACAACTTTATAAAAGAAAAAATAGATGGTGGCACTTTTAAATCTGTCGATTCAAATACTAGTCAAGAATCATGGATTAATCTAAAAAATCAAGCATCTATTTTTGATAAAGAGTGTAGTGAATGTCCAGCACAATATGCATCAGCAGACGAAACGCCACAAAATGGTTGGGATTTTGTTAAGACGACTTTGACCGATATCAATACAAATAAGTTACATTATGTACGAGTGCCATTAAACCATATTGTAATAGATTTTGATATTCAAGATGAAAATGGAGAAAAGTCACTTGAATTAAACCTAAAGGCCGCTCAAGATTTTCCGCCAACATATGTTGAAACCAGTAAAAGTGGTAAAGGACTTCACTTACATTATATTTATGAAGGTGACGTGTCTAAATTAGATACGAAATATAGTGATCATATAGAAGTTAAAGTATTCAATGGTAAGAGCTCACTGAGAAGGAAATTACTTCTATGCAATGCGCTAGCAATAGCAACCATCAGTTCAGGTTTACCTTTCAAAAAGGAGAAACCAATGATTGATATTAAGACGGTTAAAAGCGAAGAAAAAATCAGAGAATTAATTAAAAACAATTTTAAAAAACAATATCATCCGGGTACAAAACCCAGTGTTGATTTTATTTATAAAATTCTAGAGGATGCCTACACCAGTGGCTTACATTATGATGTGTCTGACATGTATGATGAATTATATTCTTTTTGTTTAGGAAGCACTCATCAAAGAGAATATTGTCTAGACATGTTAACAAAAATGAAATTAAAATCGGATGAACCATCAGATTCTATTAATAATGATGAAGCACCGCTTGTATTCTTTGACTGCGAAGTATTTAGTAATTTATTCGTATTGAATTGGAAACTTGCAGGAAAAGATAAAAAAGTTATTAGAATGATTAATCCTAAACCAGCTGAAGTAGAAAAGTTACTCAATTTTAGATTGGTAGGTTTCAACTGCAGAAAATATGACAATCATATTGTCTACGCTCGGCTATTAGGATGGAACAATAGAAAGTTATACGAACTATCACAAAAACTAGTATCTGATGATAAAGAGCTAGCTAGAGCTGCAAGATTTGGAGAAGCGTATAATTTATCCTATACTGATATTTATGATTTCTGTAGTAAAAAACAATCTTTGAAGAAGTGGGAAATTGAATTAGGCATCCACCATCAAGAATTGGGATTACCTTGGGATAAGCCAGTTGCTGAAAATTTATGGGAACTTGTTGCTGAATATTGTGACAATGATGTTAGAGCAACTGAAGCGGTATTCTATGCTAGAGAAGCAGACTTTAGTGCAAGAGAAATCTTAGTAGATATCGTTAAGAAGATGCATGGCATTGACAATATTTCTGTTAACGATACAACAAATACTTTATCTACAAGGATTATATTTGGTAAAAATAAATCACCTCAGAATCAATTTAACTATCGAGACTTAGGGAAAGTATCAAATGAGGATTATATTGTAGATGGTTTTGATGAATATACGAGATTCAATAAACATCATCAACCGGTATTTCCTGGATATGAATTTTCATTCAGTAAATCATATTATCGAGACGAATTGGTAGGAGAAGGTGGTTATGTTTATGCTGAACCTGGAATGCATGGAAATGTGGCGCTATTAGATATCGCATCGATGCATCCTTCGAGCATTATCGCAGAATTGTTATTTGGAGAGTTATACACAAAGCGTTTTCAAGATATTAAAGACGCAAGAGTTGCTATCAAACATAAGGACTATGATACAGCAAGAGGAATGCTAGAGGGTGCTTTAAATCCATATATTGATATGATTATCGATGGTCAAATAAGCAATGGCGATTTAGCTCAGGCATTAAAGATTGTTATAAATTCAATTTATGGATTAACTAAAGCAACATATAACAACGAATTTAAAGATCCAAGAAATATTGATAATATTGTCGCAAAAAGAGGAGCTTTATTTATGATTAACCTAAAACATGAAGTTCAAAAACGTGGATATACAGTCGCTCATATTAAAACTGACTCTATCAAAATACCAGATGCTGACAACGATATTATTAAATTTGTGATGGACTACGGTAAGCTATATGGATATGTATTTGAGTTTGAAGCTGTGTATGACAGAATGTGCTTAGTTAATGATGCCGTATATATTGCTAAATACAAAGATCCAGCAGGATGTAAAGCTTTATTTGATTATATTCCTGGAGAAAATGAGGATCATGCCGAAAGTCCATGGACTGCGACTGGTACTCAATTTGCCGTGCCATATGTATTCAAAACATTATTTAGTCATGAACCTATCGAATTCAGTGATATTTGTGAAACTAAATCAGTTGGTAAAGGTACTATCTATTTAGACATGAATGAAAATAAAACAGAATTTATCTTTAATACTGAAAATTCAATAAGAGATAAACGCAAATTAATTACGAAATTAAAACGCAAAAATCACGCTAACCCACAAATTACTGTTTTAGAAAGTGAAATCGAGCAATTATCAGATGAATTAGATAAAGCGCATAATTATATTTTCGTTGGAAATGTTGGATTATTCTGTCCTGTTCGAGAAGGTTGCGGTGGTGGAGTATTATATCGTTTTAATGAAAATAAATATTATGCTGTTACTGGAACAAAAGGCTATAGATGGTTAGAAGCTGAAGTGGTTAAAGCAAATCATAAAGAGACTTGCATTGATACATCGTATTATGATGTTCTGGTGGATAAAGCATCGAAGGAAATTAGAAAATATGGTGATTTAGATTGGTTTATATCTGAAGAACCTTATATTCCAAAAAATATTCTTCCTGTTAATAATGCGCAAAATTTACAAAGTGTATTATGAAATGGAGGAATTAAGTATGTTAAAAATTAAAGAATCTTTAAAAGAAAAAATTGTAAATTGCAAGGAAGGAGTTAGCGACTTTTATGAAGAAAATAAACTTGGAATAGCTTATGCGGCTGGTATATTTGCAGGAGCTACAATAAGCTTTGTAGGGTTTACTATCGGACATAAACAAGGAGTTAAAAACTATGAACTAGCTTTATACAATAAAATCATTGAAGAAACAATTAAAGAAACAACTAAATAATTCATTAGAAATAGAGATCAAACATGGTCTCTATTTTTGTTTTAGAAAAAAAAGAAAGAAGAGGAAAGAAAAATGAGAATTGAATTTAAAGAAAACAATGGAAGAGAATTAGTAAGCGTAGAAGATGGTAGAGTCGCTTTAAAAAACTTTAGAGGGGATAAATTTGGTAATGGCGGAAAACGTTCATTCTGTTTAGTTATTCCAACTGAAGAAATCAAAGATGAATTAATCAAAAGAGGATGGAATGTAAGAATTAAACCACCATTCCATGAAGGCGAAGAACCATTTATGTATTTGCCTATTAATATTAATGATTTCAGAGATGATGGAAGAGGCCCTAATGTTTATATTAAATCAGGAAGTAATCCTTTATATAAAGTTGAATCAAATAACAGATTAGATAGTTTACAAGATATGAGCATTGCTGGGGTGGATTTATATTTTAGACCTTATGACAATCCTGACAGAGGAACTCGTACTGCTTGGGCTCAAAGTGTAAAAATTTATCAAAGAATCACTGACCCTTTCTATGAAGATTATGAAAATGAAAACCATAAAGATCCAAGTGACTTTGATGGAGAAGCATTTTAAAGGTAATCATTATGGACGGTACTGAATTATATAAAGAAGTATATTTTGATAAATATTGTAAGAATTGTAAACATACAAAGCGCGAGGATTGGAAAGATCCTTGCCATACATGTTTATCGATTCCTTGCAATATAGATTCACACAAACCATTAAATTATGAGGAGGATAAAAATGATTAATTATATTATCACGTTTATCGTTTGCAATCCATTTGCCATGTATTCAACATGCATTGGAATAAGTTTATTGGCTATTTTAATTGGCGCAAAACATATTAAAAATATTTTGAAGGAGTAAATGCTATGAGCAAAGAAGAATTAATGAGACAGTTATTAAATTATTATCAGTCTTACAAATTTAGTCCAAATCCTATTCTAAAAAAACATATTAGAAAATTAGAATTAGAACTAGCTAAAAAATTGGAAGTTGATTCGTTATGAGTGTAGGCTTATACGATTTCCAATTAGAAGCAATATCAAAGATGCATAATGGTTGTATATTATGTGGTGGTGTTGGGACTGGAAAATCTAGAACTGCTTTAGGGTATTATTATAAAGAAAATGGTGGAGATCTGACATCAGACAATTATATTCCGATGAATGACCCACCACAAGATTTATATATTATCACAACTGCACGAAAACGTGATACACATGAATGGCTTGGGGACATGACACCATATTTGCTATCAACAGATGAAAAAGTTAATTTATATTCTAATAAAGTCGTTGTTGACTCATGGAATAACATTGAAAAATATAAGGACATTACCAAGTCCTTTTTTATTTTTGATGAGCAAAGAGTAATTGGATATGGTAAGTGGTCGAAAACATTTATCCATATTGCTAAGCACAACAATTGGATATTATTGAGTGCAACACCAGGGGACCAATGGTCTGACTATATTCCTGTATTTATTGCAAACGGATTTTATAGAAACAAATCGGAATTTATCAACGAACACGTTATATATTCTAGATTTACAAAATATCCAAAAATCGATAGATATATGGGTGTATACAAATTAAATAAATTAAGAAACCAATTGCTTGTTGATATTTCAGTCGAGAGACATACTGAGCCTCATCATATTTATGTTAGGCATAGCTATGATATTAAACAGTATCGTAACGCTTTGAAAAATAGATGGGATCCATATAAGAACGAGCCAGTAAGTAATCCAAGCTCAATGTGTTATATTTTAAGAAAAATAGTTAATTCTGATGAATCTAAGCAGGTTGCGTTACTTGAAATCATGGAAAAGACGCCAAGAGCGATTATATTTTATAACTTTAATTATGAATTAGAGATATTAAAAAACTTAGATTACGGAGACGATTATAAAATAGCTGAATGGAATGGACGCGTGCATCAAGAAATACCTGACAGTGATAAATGGGTATATTTAGTTCAATACACTGCAGGATGCGAAGGATGGAATTGCATTAAAACAAACACAATTATATTTTTTAGCCCAAATTATTCTTATAAGGTTATGACACAAGCAAGTGGACGAATAGATAGATTAAATACTTTATACCATGATTTATTTTATTACCATTTACAAAGTAGTAGCAGTATTGATTTGGCCATTAGGAGAGCTTTAGATACTAAAAAAGAATTTAATAAGAGAAAATTTACAAATTGGTAAGAAGAGGAGAATTGAAGAATGAGTTTAGAATACGATAATTATTTAAAAGAACATAAGGGTAATGTTGGGGCGGCATTAGTTTGGCTTCAAGACAATTTACCTGAAGTATTGAATTATAAAGATGAAGAAGGAAATGATTTTGATTGGGAATGGCAAATCGTTTTGAAGCATGATGCTAGCAAATCAGATCCTGAAGAATATGATGCATATGACAATTATTTCTATAGAAACAAATCATTTGAAAATACGCGAAATTTCAATTTAGCTTGGCTACACCATATCCATGTAAATCCACATCACTGGCAATATTGGGTATTAATTAATGATGAACCTAAAGAAGGAACTATCTGTTTAGATATGCCTTACAATTATATTATTGAAATGATTTGCGATTGGTGGTCATTTAGCTTTAAAACTGGTAACTTATCGGAGATCTTTAATTGGTACGATAAACACAAAGCTCATATTTTGTTAAGTAATGATACTCGTGAAATAGTTAAAGATATTTTAGGTAAGATTAGACAAAAAGTCGAAGGTGTTGTTAGATAATGTGGAAAGCGGTTTTAACAATATTTAGTTTATTTTGGATTGGAATACAATTGACATATTTAGAGGCAGACAGCAGATACGCTTTGGTATTTTTGATAGGTGATGTGGCATTAGGTTTGTCTCTTTTTATTATAACGTGGTGCCAAGAGATAGAAAATATAGAAAAGAGGAGCAATAAAAATGAAAAAGGTAAATTTTAATTCAATAGTAAAAGTTAAATTAACAGATTTTGGAAAAGATGTTTATTATCATAAAGATGATGAATTGATTTTAAGAGGTTTTAAAAATATTACACCAAAAATGCCAAAAGAAGATGCAGGAGGATACACAAGTTTTGCATTACATGAATTTATGAAATTATATGGAACTTATTTATATCCAGATTGTAGTAAAGGGAATGTTGTAAAAGATATTTCCTTTTACTTTGAAGATGCCGATGTTGAAAATGCAGATAATATGTATGAGCCTTTATATACATTAATAAATAGTAAGAATCCATCGTTTAATCTTTGGCGTTCTAAATTTGGTTATTGTGAATCGTTCCCAAAGGAAGTCGACCCAAATAATAGAGTTTTATGTGATTTTGGAGGATATTTAGATGAGTAGCATTGATGAAGAAAAGATTAGAAAATTAAATAGAATTAATAATGATGTGAAAACTGCAAAACACATATGCGATGCTTTAAAAAAATATTCTGGAAATAATAAATATACAGTAAAAATTGACATTTATTATGAATCTTGCGGTTATCATGCATGTGAATCAATTAGTAGAGTTGATTCTAGAGCAATATTAGCATCTTTATTAATACAAAAAGAAGAATTAGAAAATGAAATTAAAGAAGAGATTAAAAATGAATGTTAATATCAATCCTACCAAGACAGATGAAACTGTGATACAACCAGAATCTAATCTTTATAGCGCTATTGAAACATGTGCTGAATATGGAAGTATGGCTATCATACCAATAGGTTTTATGTATTTTGGTTATAAATTGATAAAATTACTGAGTGAAAAAGATAAAGGAGAAATTAAAAAATGAAGGAATTTAAAAATATAACTGAAACTAATGTAAATATACTATTAAACTATTTAGAAAAAAATAAAATTAATTGTGTCGTGACCGCTGGGCCTATTATGAAATACGTCTATTTTCAAGATATTGAAAGTAAAAAAAATATTTATGCATTTATTTATGCTGATGAATCACATGCCGCAAAAGAATATACAGTTTACGATGCACTATCATATATTTCCGCAGATGCTATGCGATGGTACCCAGTTATATGTAAACTTGAGGAACATATTATTAATAAGGAACGTGAAAAACTTAGCGAAAAAGATAAAGAATGCATTGTTGCACGTTTTAAAGGAATAATAGGTCATGATGTATTAGGCAAAAAAATGTCTATACATAATCCTAACATCGATTATATCGAGTTTATTTTAACTAAGTTAACTCGTCGTGATATTTTAGAACAACTTGCAGAAGAAGCTAGTGAAGTGGCGGACGTTGGGAATAGTATTTCACATTTTGGAAATGTCGTCGCTAAAGATTCGAATAAATTAATTAGATCATCTGAAGATACGAATAACCTTACACCAGAAGAACCAAAAAAAATCAATAATTATATTAATCATTGCGTTAACGAGATTTATAAGTATAGAACTATAAACTTAGAAGAAGAATGTGGCGACGTAAATATGTGTTTGGATTTATTACATCATATTGATGATGGCGAACCAATTGAAAAATTTCATACTTTAGATAATCCTAAATGGAAGCGCTGGGCTGAACGTTTAGGATTTATTAATTTTTAGGAGGTAAGAGAAGATGACGTTTGAAGAATTTAAAGAATTTTTAGAAAAGAATCATATTGATATTGATATTTCTCTTAATAGATATCTCGGTATTTTAACAGGTAAGTTTTATATTGATGATTATCATGTTCTTGAAACCTATGAGGTTAAAAGCGGATTCGATAGCATTTATGGAGCTAATCATGATAAATTAATTGATACTTATATATCCCTTCTTGCTAAAAAAGTGAAACTTAAAGATGTTCGTGATGTATTAGTTTCAGTATTAGCTGGCGATTCAGAACCAGATGAATATGAAATATGTGAAGTTGAGAGTTCTAAAAAAGAAGATAATTCTGCAGGACCTATCATTACAGGTAGTATTAAAATGCCTTCAATCCGTGAGCAAACATTAGATGCTGCTAAAAAATGTGTCATGGGCGATAGGGAACAAGATTACGGTACTCCTGAATCTAACTTTGCTACTATTGCTAGTTTCTGGTCTGACTATTTAGATATGGATATTTCAGCTCAACAAGTAGCAGACATGATGATTCTAATGAAGATTTCAAGAATTAAAAATGGTGGTGGAACTGGCGATAGTTATGTAGATATTGCTGGTTATGCTGCTTGCGGTAATGAGATTTTGAATAAAGCGCATAAATAACACTCTATATTATGAGGAGGATTACTTATGATAAAAATAGAATATAGTAGAGATGGTGTACCAAAAGACGGTAAGCGACAAATAATTAAGCACTTATAAATAATAGAATAATTCAATACAATAAGGATGTACTAAACAAGGAGGTGCATCTTTATGATGAAAAAGACCAGGGAACAATGGAAAGAAGTTATAGAAGATCAAAAAGCAAGTGGACTGTCAATAGAAAAATACTGTCAACAGAGCCATATCTGTGTTTCCAGTTTCTATAAATATAAGTCACTGATTATTAAAGAAGAATCTTCTTTTCTTCCTGTCGTTGTTGATAAAGATGATGAAATGATTGATTTTGAAATTGATCATCATCATATTTCGTGTTCAAAGCAACATGTCAGAGTAATATTGGAGAGTCTGCTATGATTATCAATACCGATGAGATCAAAAATATCTATGTTTCCAAAAAATACTGTGATATGAGAAAACAGATTGCGGGTCTTTCATTGATTGTCACATCCGAATTTAAGATGAATGTTCTTGATCACAGTCTGTTTATCTTTACCAATGCTTCACGCAATCGAATCAAGATGCTCTATTATGAAGCCAATGGATTCTGGCTTTTTACCAGAAGACTGGAAAATGGAAAATTTAAACTTAAAATGCATGAAGAATCTGGTGTTCTGATGATTACTCCTCAACAGCTCAACTGGCTGATTGAAGGGTTGGAATTTGAAGACATGATATGTGAAAATACGGTTTCCAATCGTATTATTGTCTAGTATTTTATGGTATAATCTTTTGTGTTTTAAGGATGTGATGATCAATGAAAAATGAAGAAAGAATCAGTCAGCTAGAAGCAGAACTTGAAGCTAAAAACAATGTCATAGAAAGTCTCAAACAGGAACTGAATTATATTCATGAACAGCTTGTACTTTATAAAAAGACTCTCTATGGCTCAAGAACTGAAAAGACTGAAATTCCTAATCAGTTGACACTCAATATTTTTAATGAAGCTGAAACTGAAGAAACACCCATAAAAGCAGAACCTGAACTTCAGGTAAGGGTGTCATCACATTCAAGAAAGAAATCAAGAAAAAGAAATATTGATGATCTTCCTGAAACAGTTGTTGAACATGATATAGAAGATAAAACTGATCCTCGAACAGGGAAACCATTAAGACTTATTGGAACGAATGAAAGAAAAGAACTTGTTCATCATAAGGAATACTATGAAGTCATCAGACATGTTCAGTATGTCTACAGTGCAGATTATGATGAAGAAATAGAAACAACTCCAATGTATAAGGGTGATGTGCCAGCATCTGTTATTCCAAAGAGCTTTGCATCACCATCACTGCTTGCATCTATTCTGGATAAAAAGTTCAATCTGTCATTGCCGCTATACAGACAGGAAAAGGCACTTGAAAGAGTTGGAATCACGCTGTCAAGACAGACAATGTCCAACTGGATCATAAAGCTCTATGATCTTTATTTTCAGACATTTGTTGACTATATGCATAAGGAACTTCTCAAATGCAGCTATATCAATGCAGATGAAACAACCCTGGAAGTACTGGAACTTAAAAAAAGTGAAGGAAGACAGGACAGCTACGTATGGGTTTATAAAACAGGAAGAAGCGAAGAAAAGCAAATGGTTCTCTATCAGTTTGAAAATGACAGAAAACATGAAAGAGCGAGCAACTTCTTAGAAGGATATCAGGGAATTATACAAAGTGATGGCTATAAGGCATATTCAAATGTGGAAGATGTAAAAAACATGGGATGCTTTGCACATCTTAGAAGGAAGTTTGTAGAAGTCATGGATGTAGCACCAAAAGGAACAGAAATAAAAGAAACAGAAACATATAAAATGTATCAGATGCTTAACAAACTGTTCCACCTGGAAAAGGTATATGATAAAAAATACAGAAATGATTTTGATCGTATAACTGAGGAAAGAAAAAAGAATTCATTGCCAGTTCTTGATGAGTTCTATCAAAAAGTCAAAGCTGTCTATCCTCATTCAGTTGAGAAAACACATTTGCATACTGCTTTGACCTATGCCATCAACAATGAAAAATATTTAAGATATTACATAGAAGATGGACGTGTTGAAATTTCTAACAACTCAGCGGAAAGATGTTGTAAAGTCTTTGTCATAGGAAGAAAGAACTTTCTATTCAGTAACAGTATCAATGGAGCCAAGGCAAGTGGTGCGGCATACAGCATTATTGAAAGTGCAAAAATGAACAAGTTAAAACCTTATGACTACATAGAATACATACTTACAAAAATGGCAGGAAATAAATTAACAGAAAACATGCTGGAAGAAATCATGCCATGGTCAAAGAAATTACCAAAAACATTATATAGGGACAAAAAGGCATAGCGATATGTCCTTTTTGAGCATCAATTAAAAAACAGAATGATCCTATCTGGTTGGTTTTCATCCAGTACTTTTTATGCTCGTTATTTGACGCTTACAAAAGACGTACGATATTTTAAAACAATAATTGAATATGTCAATTGGATACGTGCTGAAAGAATATTATGTCCAGAAGTCAGAATTCTAAGTAAGAGAAGAGTTTAACAAAGACTCTTCTTTTTATTACGCGAAACATGCAACTTATATAATGAGAAGTAGATAGCTTATGTGTGAAAGCGCCTGACTAACCCTCGGGAGAGACCGACTCAAACTCGGTTCTATTTCTTTTTATTTTATTAAAGAAAAGGAGAAAAAGATTATGAAAATTAAGTTTGGAGATTTGGTTAGAGTAGATGGAAGTGCAACTGAAGAGATTATTGTTAAATCTGCGTTACCAAATAAAGCAAAAGATATTTTAATTGGTGGAGGAATGATATTGTTAGGAGTAGGTTATTTATGTTGTGCGGCATTTAAAAATGGTGTTGATGAAACTGCAAAAGCAGAGCAAAGAGCTTGTAAAAATGCAGGATATTTAAATGAAGAAGGTTGGGTTGCAGTTATTATGTCCGATTTAGCAAAACAACTTAGAGGAGAAGAATAATGGAAGATTTATGTACTATATTAAGCTCAATCATTGTAGTGGTTGGGCTTTTATTTTTGATATGTCTTGGGTGGGACATACCTTTTTCTTTTGGTAAAGCGGTAGGTATTTGGGCAGGAATATTCCTAATTGGTATTGTTAAGAAAATTATATTTAGTTGATTGGAGATGATTAATATGTTTGAAGGGTTACCAAAAATAAATAAAAAATTGATTATGTCTGTGGATAAATGCACTGAAGATTTGGATTTCTTACGCCAGCAAATGGATGCTATATGTGAACGGGCAAGCTTTGAAACAAATCAAAAAATTCTAGAAGAGATATTTAAATTTACTAATTATGAGGTCAATTTAAATAACTACGTGGCTTTATTGCTTAGCAGAACTTTGTTAATTGAGGAGGCTGCGGATACAGGTTGTAGGTATTTACATGTTTATTTCCGTGGAGAACATTTAATGAATATTAGAGTAACATCAGAGCTTCTTTGCCCTAGAGGAACTATTAGGGATAAAGTTGGATGCCAATACGTAACAAAAATTTATGTTGAAAAATAAAGGAGCGTGTATGTTATGGAGGATAAAGTTGATGCTCTTATAAAGCAATTAGGATGGTGTAAAAAAATAGATAATGGAATAACCTTGAAATATTTCAAAGGAATCCGAGAAGGTGATTATATATATTATTATGCAGTTACTATTAAAGATGGAAAAATAAAAACTAGCGGTGTGGTAAGTAAGCATTATTGCCTAATAGAACCTTTGGAGTATGAATTATCAGAGAAAGAATCATTATTATTCGAATTGATAAGAGCTTATCAAGAGATAAGGATTTTGAAAAAGGAGAGATAAAGATGGATGTATTAAATGAATGGTTAAAAGAACATAGGAATGTTGAAACAATTATGGATGGCATTAAACGAGATTGTGTTATCGAGAGAATTGTATGTAAGGATGGGTATAGCTTTTCTTGTCAAGTTAATGAGTATGCTTATTGTAATCCAAGAAAATCTGGTGCGTACCCATATTCTAGTGTTGAATTAGGATATCCTAGTGAAAAGGATACGATAATAAACAGTTATGCTGAAGATAGTAAAGCTGAAAAAAATGAAGAAGGTTACGTTGATACTGTCTACGGCTATGTGCCAGTCCAAACGGTTATTAAATTAATCAAAAAACATGGCGGATTTAAAGACGGTCCTAGTAAGGCTGATATTGATATTTTGGAAGCGGGTTATAAATTAATCGAACCGGGTGCTGATGGTCACTTAACTTATCTTAAACATATTAATGACAATAAGATGCGAGCGATCGATATTAGCAAAAAAGGTTACAGAGTAGCATGCTATAGTAAACATATTATTGGTTCTAGTAAAGTTGTAACTATGACTAAAGCTGAAAAAAGATTGTTTAATGCTAAGTTAGAAGATTTAGGAAAAGAATCTAGACGCGACATGATTCGTAAAATGGATCCGGATGTTCGATTCGATAAATGTAACGGATGTCCATATCATTCTAGTGAACCAAACTTATGTATGTATGACGAAGGGGATTTTCCTGATGATTGGGAAAAGAAATGCGAAGAATAAAAAGGAGAAAGAAAATGAAAAATAAAATTTATGTTGTTTATGGTGAAACATATTATGGCGGATATGGGTCGTACGTAGGGTTATTTGGTGTATTTTCATCTAAAGATTTAGCAGAAAAAGCTAAAATAAAAATGGTTAAAGAACTATTTGAGAAAAATAAAAATGATGATTGGGCATATGTAACATCAATAGATGACATTCATGTTTATGTTGAAGAGATTGAAGAAGATAAGATGCTTAATATAGGATTAGGCGGTTACGCTGAATAAAAAGGAGGAAATAAAAATGAGCATGTATGAATGGGCTAAAAAAGAAGTAGAAATCGCTTGTAAAAAAGAAAATCCAGAAAGAAAAGACGGAGAATTTGATTATGGGTGTACTTGTTATCAAAGTGCATTAAAAGCTTTTAAATCATTGTGCGATGACGGGCATAGCGGAATGAGTATAAGTATTACAAAAAATATTTTAAATCGATTGATTGATGGTAACCCATTAACGCCTATTGAAGATACTGAGGATATTTGGAGAGTAGAATCTTATAGAAATGATGAATTGGATTTTACATCATACCAATGCTCTCGCATGTTTTCTTTATTTAAATATGTTTATGATGATGGGCGCATTGAATATAGCGATAATGATAGATTTGTATGCTGTACGACGGATGGTGGAACGTATCATTACAGATTTATTGAAAAGATAGCAACCGAATATGTTGGTAAAATTACGATGCCATATAGTCCTTTATCAAAACCAATTCATGTATACGCCAATGATTATTTATATAATCCAGATAATGGCGATTTTGATACTATAGGCATATTCTCTATAGATACACCAGATAAAGGAGTAATCGAAGTTAATAGATATTTTAAATTCGATGAACAGGATTACAAATGGGTTGAAATTGATAAAGTTACGTTTGACAAACGTGTTGAAGCTCATGAGCAAAGATTAAAGGAGAGTAAAGAAAATGATTAAATTAAATATACGCTAATTATACAGTCTATTTAATGAAAGGAGACGTGTAATATGAATGAAACATTTTATAAAATAGTATACAACTATGAAAGGGTGCCAAAATTTTTACAGAAAAGTATGGCAGAATGGTTTATGAAACATAGATCAAAGGTGGTTAATATATATAAGGAACATATATCTAAAATAAATTCAGAATACGATTCACTTGGTAAACCGATAGTAGATGGTGATAATGAATGGAATATCAATACTGAATATGGAAGATTTATTCGTTCAAAAATGAGACCGTATCTTAGACCAATTAATAAACAATTCGTAATTTTTCAGTATGATATTGATGATATTGGCGATATAATTGCATACGTTAAAGGTATAAAAAATTCAAAGTTATACATCGAACTAATGGAGTCTAAAAAATAGACTCTTTTTATTTTTATATAAAAAGGAGAGTAGAAAATGATTAGATTAAAACATACGGTAGAACCAAGTACTGATCAAATGATGTTTGTCATTGAGGGAATGAGGAATCCAATGAATAGTTGGAATAAAAGCGATAGTGAAATATATTTTGAAGGTGATCAAGATCATATTTACACAGCTCAATATTGGGGTGATGTCGATTTAAAAGAGGAATTACGTTTAGGCCCTAATGATAAAACGTTAATGAAAAAATTAGCTAAGGCTGGAACTGACCATCGTAAATTTATGAGAATGATGCCTGTTATGGTACGAATCACTGCGCCTTTATATTGGTGGAAAGAATTCGATACTTATAAAGTTGGAACGGTTGCAAACTCTTGCAGTACCATGCATAAAATCCAGGCTAAGAAATTCACGATGGATGATTTCAGTTGTGAGCATCTTATGGGTGGTTATTTGGAACAGATGAGAAGGATAATCGACGATCTTAATAATGCTAGGGAATACTTTACAGTAGGAGATCAGTTCTTTTCTCCCGGTAATAAGCGAGATTGGTGGCAGATGATTCAGCTTCTTCCAAGCAGTTATAACCAAACTCGTAATGTTATGCTGAATTATGAAGTGTTGCGTAACATATATCATGCTAGAAAAAATCATAAATTAGATGAATGGAGAGAATTCTGTAAGTGGATTGAAACTTTGGAATTCTCATTTTTAATCACAGGAGAAGAATGATGATAATTAGAATACTTATGAGTGTGCTTACTGGATTAGTTATCTATATAAAACGTGATACTATTTTAAAATATTTAAACCTAAGATTTACCACAATAAAAGACGTGATAACATTTGATATAGAATGCATGGGAAAAGACTATAAGTTAAATGCTGTGTTGGATATCATATTAGGTTTTATTACATGCGTTTTCCTATTGATATTATTAGCAATTTGGATAGCTATTTATCCATTCTATTACGTATTTGACAAACTGAATGAGTTTGTGGAGGGATATTAATGGCAGGTATATTTATAGCAGTTGTGATTTTTTTAGTATGGTATAAGCTTTTTAATCTTTTAATGTATTTATTGCTAGTTACATTATTATTTATGATTTTAAACTTGATATTTTATTAGGAGAAGAAAAATGCTAGATTTGATAATTGTAATTACAACGATGATTTGTGTATGGTATGGATATTGGTATTGTGCACTAATTGCATTATTCTTTGCTATTATTTTAGAATTAGTTATTTAGGAGGATTAATAATTATGGATATATTCTTATTTGGATTGGGACTGTAGGATATACGGTTAACGAATGTCCAGAAGTATTATTAGCATTAGGTATTATGGTAGTGATTGTAATATTTTTAATAACGTAGAATTGGAGGAATGATTATGGATATTTGGGTTAGAAGTCAACATGGAAGTATATTAACAAAAGTTGATGGTATTTATATTCAAGAAAGAGGAATGAATGGAAGTTATATGTTCGATTTAATAGGTATACAACGCGGGGGGTCTACAATTAGATTGGGTAAATATCAATATAAAAGTAATGCTTATAATGCTTTAAAAGAATTTGAAAACTGGGTTATAAATACTAACAATATTTTTTTAGATCGCATGTCCTCTTCAGAAAGAACGATCATTAATAGCTATAGCATATTTCAAATTCCAGAGGATAAAAATGTTTGATTTATTTATGAGATATTGTCGGATGGTGAATTGTAAACCAACCTTACACTTAACTCCACAGTTTTGTAAAGAAAATGATTTGACTGTTTCGGAGTGCACATTTATATTTGATCATTTCAATCAGTTAAAAGAGGAGTATGGGAAATTATATTATGCTTCAAAGGGACTTAAGAAAAAAGTCCCTTTTGAGTATTTAGAAGTTTTACATCAATTGTATGGGGGTGTTGAGAATGAAAGTTAGAGATTTTTATGAGTTGTCTGATTTCGGTACGCGAGAAGAGATTTGCGTTATGGATGAAGAAGGTCATGAAACTATATTTGAAGGTTATAAACATACTTATTATGACGAGAAAAAGAACAAACATATTGATGAATGGCCTGAGGAAATTCTAAATATGGAAGTTGTAGCTATTTTCCATGCCGGTGATTTTTGCGTAATCGAGTTATGGACTAAAGGAGAGAAAGAAAATGAAAGTAATTGATTTATTAGAAAAACTATATATCGAAGATATTGAGTACATTGATATTTTCTCAGAAGATGATGATGGTTTATGTGGTGTTTTACATCCTGAAAGATGGCGTGAATTCTTAACGGAAAAAGTTTTAAATTCAGAAGTGTTTAAATTTTCGCCAAATGACACAAGCAGTGAACCTGGACTAAACATTTATATTAAGGATGAAGAAACTTGTAATGACATTTATAAAGACAAATTTGAGAAAAAGCATGATGATAGTGTGGATTCATTAATATTTGCGAAAAAAGAGCTTGATAAGGTTATTATAAAACAAAAATCATTAGTGGATGAAATTAAGGCAATTTTTAGAGACGGTTTTGTATCTTCGATAAACTTATTCTTTAGACCAAATGAAACTCATGTACATGTAATTGTTGATGATACATATGGTAGAAGCAATTCTATAGACTTACCGTTTGGTGTTTCGGATGCGCATATTTTAGATACAATAAACGACCAAATCGAATTTCTTAAAAAAGGAGGTAAATAAAATGGGAATGAAAAATATTAGAGTGAAAGATGTACTAGATATATTTGATGATGGAGATTATACCAATATAGATGCGATTACTGTCACTACACAAGATGGAGAGCACCCTTTAATGAAATGTACTTTTAGAAGCTGGGGGAATATTGCATCTCATATTTTAGAACGTAATGTGCTTAATTGTGCGGTTTGTGTTTATAATGGTGATATAACCCTAAAAATTTATGTAGAGGAATAATGTAATGATTACTTTATTGTTACTATTAGGTGCTATTACATTTTTTACGAATTCTAATTGGTATATTTGGACCGATTGAGTATTTAGAAGTTTTACATCAATTGTATGGGGGAGAAAAAGAAAAATGGAAAAAATTAAAGTAAAAGATTTATTAGAATTATTTGAAAATGGTAAATATTCGAATCCAGATTCACTTACAATCATATCAGATTTAACTAACATTACTCTAATGGAATGTAAATTCAAAAATTGGAATAATATCGATAGGCTGATATTAGACCTTAAAGTTAATGGATGTAATGTAACGGGCGATAGATATATCAAGACTTTAATCATTAATACTGGTGAACTATCATGAAAGAAAGTGAGTTTAAGTTAATTGATATTTACAATTGGATAAATACAAAGATTGAGGCTGGTAAATAATCCAGTCTCTTTTTATTTATATTTTTGAAAGGTGTGAAGATTATGAAATTAGTAAAGAAAATTATTGTAGTTATTGCTGTTGTTTGGTTGATATTTGGATGGTTGTTAGGGGTATCGTGTTTTAATTTAAATAAAGTTTATGCATTAGATAGTGTTGAAGAAAATGTAGTGAAAATGGACATTGATGATGCTGACTCTTTTACTGTTAGCAAAGTTGATGAAAAAAAGATTGAGAGAGAGTGTCCCACCGATAAATTGGTTGAGAATGTTTCGAGAGAGACCGAGCAAGTAGAACAAGAACCAACACAAGAAGACATTGCTGAGAATACTGAACCTATTGAAATTTGGATTCCAGAAGAGCCTGAAGATAATATTGTAGAATTGACTCCTTTGGAACAAATTGCTGCGGGTGGGTCGATGGAAGAAAAAATTAGAATTGCCTGTGATATTTATGGAGCTGATTACGATATTACTTTAGCTATTGGCCGTTACGAAACTGGATGGTGGAGTTCATATGCTTGTACAGTTAAGAATAATCCGGGCGGTATGAGTAGAAATGAAGTTTCTATTTATTATAACACTATCGATGAGGGAATTGATGCGTGGGTGCAGAACTTAGCTAATAATTACTTTGCTATTGGGTTGGATACACCTGAGAAAATAGCAGAAAAATATTGCCCTAATAATAGTGGGTATGCAAGTTATTTAAGAAAGATGATGAGTTATGGAGGATAGAAGATGTATGAAATAAAAATGATAATTAGAATGATTGTATTAACTTTAGGCCTGTTTTTGTATATAGGCGTTTGGGCTTATTTGTGGAAAAATAGAGAGATAATGCAAACCGGATATACATATTGGTGCGCGGAAAGGCTTATCGGTGATCTTTTATGGATGTGGGTAACTATTCATGCACTTTTACTAGTTATAATTATTATTTGGGCATTTAGTTAGGAGGCTGAATAAAAATGGAAGAAGTTTTGATTATGGCATTATACGTGATATTAATTTTAGGATTAGCTTATTTAAATAGGTAATAGGAGAGAATTGTATGGAAGATAAAATTAGAAATTTATTATGGTCATTTTTATCCAGTCCGTTAAGCATATTACTCATATTCGGCGGATGGTTTAGCTGCATAATGGCGCTAGTTTACAATAGTGCTTTATTAGCATTCATTGGATTAGGGATCATTATATTTGTATATTTTCTTATTATTTTGCTTGACGTACTTGACAGTAGAGATTTCCAAAGAAAGAGTGTGAAACGTATTGAGGAATTAAATAAATTTAGAGAAAAGATTAGAGGCAGCAACCATGAGTAAAGTTAAAGAATATCATGATGATCTTAGTAGATATTTATGTTATCTATTAAGACATAATCCTGAAGGTTTGCATATGGATCAATATGGTTATGTGTCAGTGAAGGATTTAATCGAACATGTTAATTCATGTAGTAAATTTCGTATTGACGAAAAGATGCTTAGAGATATTGTTAAATATGATGAAAAACAAAGATATACAGTTAAACATTCGTTTGAAGGAAAGATTATTAAATGTAATCAAGGTCATTCCATCCCTTGGATTAAGATGGAATTGGATACTGATATTACACCACCAAACGAATTGTATCACGGAACTACTGGATATGCTCACTTTTATATCGATAGAAGTGGCTTTATTAAAAGAATGGAACGTAATACCATTCATTTAACCGCCGATATTCGTATGGCTTGGAAATCAGCTAAGAGATGGAAAAATGAAACTCCATTGGTATTAGTTATTGATACCGAACAAATGATAAAAGATGGGTACAAATTTGGAGTAACTGAAAATGGGGTTTGGTGTATTGCAGACGGCCCTAGGTATGACTTTTCGACTCAGTATATTAAAAGAGTTGAGGAAAAAGAAAAAACTATTTGCAAAAACTTTGAGATTGTAATAGATGAAAGTTATTTGAATCCTGGTGATCCACGATTGGTAATTTACATATCTGATGAATACAATGAACTAAAAAGTTATATTATGGAAATCAAACAGATGTACACCGACGTTGGTTTAGATTTTAATTGGACATTAGGCATTATTATTAAAGATGTAATTAGATATTTAGAGTATGGCTACTGTCTTACATTAGATATTAAAAAAGCCATTGCTAAACAAATTAAGAGTTCTTATGAAAAATATCAAAAGGAGCATGAGTAATGGAAGAAATTTTATTGTTATTAGTGGTGGTAAATATCGCGTTAGTATTTGCAGAATATTTAGATAAGTAAGAAAATAATAGGAGAGATTAGATTATGGAAAGAAAAGTTTGGACTAAAGATGAATTTTTAAATAAGTATGACGAATTGAGAAGTCAAGGTTTGGATTGGATAGAAATAAAAGAACTATTTGATATGGATTATATGACCATTGATAATTTTAGGGATTTACGTAAATATTTTATACTTTTTTCAGATGATAAATATATGAATAAAATTATCCAACGACTTAAAAAGAGTATTAATGAAGTTGGAGCAATGTATATAAATAAAAAACTTTGGTCACCAGTTGATCCATTATGTGCTCTTGATATGGCAGTTGCAGTTTTAAAAAATGAAGGTTATGAAGAGTGGTTTATGTGTATTGGTAAGAGTGAAGAAGAGAAAATGACATATCGTTTGCTAGCATCTCCAAAAATTGGTGATGTAAATATTTTAGAATTTGTTAAGAAAACGGGGCACTTAGTAGTTGATAAATCTTAAAAATAACGGTCATTTTTGTGACCACTTTTATATTTCAAAAGTGGGCTTTTGGTCAGTTTTTGGCCACTTTTATATTTTTGTGGTCAGTTTTTTGAGTGAAAATGGTCGATTTTAACGATTTTTGTGGTCATTTGCCCACTTTTTGCCCACTTTTATTTTAAAACCGGGCAGTGAAAAACCTTGATATAATCAGCGTTTTTTCGATTTTTGCCCACTTGCCCACTTTTTTTCTCTAACTTTTATAGAAAAATTTAATAAAAAATAAAAAGTTTTACAAATAAAAGTGGGCTTTTGACCACAAGCCGATTTTTGGGTGTTTTCAAAGAAATTTTGAAGTTAGGAGAATTATGATGTTTAGACTTATATTTTATGGCTGATTGATATATAATTATCAAAAGGAGATGATTTTAATGTCGCAGATTATTAAAACGGAACAGGGGTTTGACGTATTAGATGATGATGGCGAAATTATTGGTAAAGGTTTTAGCGATGAATTTTTAAGCAACTATTCTGAAGCGTCAGACGAGCAAGGTCTTTCAGTTCTTTGTCCACTTTGTGACGACCAATTGCATTTTAATGAAGCAGAAAATATGTTTGTATGCTTAGGATGTGGATATGAAATGAGCCGACAAGATTTTTTGGAATATATAAACGCTGAGCCTCCAGGTGAAGAATGCTATACATGTGATAATTTATATCCTGGATGCACGTGGTGTACTTATGGATATGTTAAAGACGAAGACGAATTTTAATAATTATGAGTTAAGAGTCTAATATTTAGGCTCTTTTCTTTTTGCGCGAAAAATACAAGGACTATTATAGGGGAGAGAGGCAATACGTTAAATTTGTTCTCTCTTTTTTATTTTATTAGTGAAATTAAGGAGAGAATTATGGCTAATAAAGAAAACAAATTTCAGGCTGATCTTATAAAAGAACTTAAACAGTTATTCCCTGGATGCATGATATTAAAGAATGATGCAAATTATATTCAAGGAATTCCTGATTTAACTATTTTCTATAACGATCGATGGGCAGTATTAGAATGCAAAAAAAACAGAACTGCCAGTCATAGACCAAATCAAGATTATTATGTAAAGAAAATGGATGATATGTCTTTTGCAAGATTTATCTATCCGGAAAACAAGGAGGAGATTATTAATGAGCTTCAACAAGCATTTCGAATTAGAAGGTAAGCACGCGTTTCTTAGTGCGAGCAATTATCGTTGGCTTAAATATGACAAAAATAAGTTGATTGATATTTATAACGCTCGACAAGCGATTGAACGTGGAACTAAATTGCATGAATATGCGGCTACAGCGATTAGACTAAAAAGAAAACAACCAAAAACAAAAGAAACAGTTTGTATGCATATTAATGATGCTATTGGTTTTAGAATGGAACCTGAAGTAGTTCTTAAGTATTCTCTAAATTGTTTTGGGACTGCTGATGCAATATGCTTCAGAAATAAGACATTACGAATCCACGATTTAAAGACTGGAGAATCTCCAGCTAAAATGGATCAGCTGATGATTTACGCTGCTTTATATTGTTTGGAGTATGATGTGAATCCTTGCGATATTAAAACTGTCTTGCGTATTTATCAGTTTAATAATTTTATGGAGTATGAACCAGAACCTAATGAGATTAAAGAAATCATGGATATCATCATTGAATTTGATGGTGTTATCGACCAAGTGAAACGAGGTGAAATCTAAGATGGATGAAGAATATGTATTTAAAATTCCAATTGGAGAAGTAACTGAAGTTTTAGAAGATGAGCTAGAACATTATGGTATGCCTAGACGAAGTGGTCGATATCCTTGGGGTTCAGGCGATACTCCATATCAACATGGAGGTCCCTATTCGGCCAATGATTTCGTTCAAAGAATAAACGAACTAAAATCAGAAGGAGTTACTTCAAAAGAGATTGCCGATTATTTTGGTGTTACAACTACTGCTTTGAGAGCACAAGAGTCAATTGCTAAAAACGAAATTAGAAACATCAAAGTTGATACAGCTAAAGCATTAAAAGAAAAAGGTTTTAACACATATCAAATAGCAGATAAAATGGGAATCGCTGAAAGTTCAGTTAGATCCCTTTTAAATTTTCAAACCGAAGCAAGAAGTAATAAAGCTCAGAAGACTGCTGACTTCTTGAAGAAGAAAGTTAATGAAAAAGGCATGATTGATGTTGGTACAGGAGTTGAACTGTCTCTAAACATATCAAAAGAAAAATTAAAAGAGAGTTTATATTTGCTTGAGAATGAAGGATATAAAGTTTACAAAGGACAAATGCCACAAGTAACCAATAAAGGTAAATATACAACCATCAAAATATTATGCCCACCAGGAACAGAATATAAAGATATTTATAATTTCGATAAAATTAATTCATTGGAAGATTATATTTCTTACGATAATGGCGAAACATTTAAGCCTGCTTTCGCTTATCCAAGTAGTATGGATTCCAAACGATTAGCTATTAGATATGCTGAAGAAGGCGGTACGGACAGAGATGGACTGATTGAGCTTAGACCTGGTGTTAAAGATTTAGATTTAGGTGGATCAATGTATGCCCAAGTTCGAATCTTGGTTGATAACAAAAAGTATATTAAAGGTATGGCTGTATATTCTGATGATTTACCAGACGGTATCGATGTTAGATTTAATACCAATAAGAGTAAATCAAAAAGTAAAATGGAATGCCTTAAAGATATTAAGGACGATCCACACAATCCGTTTGGTTCATTAATTAAAGAACGAGGTGGACAAAGTTATTATATCGATAAAAATGGTAAAGAACATTTATCTTTAATCAATAAAAGAGCAGAAGAAGGAGATTGGAATGAATGGGCTAAAAAGATTTCAGGCCAAGTCTTATCAAAACAAACTCCTGGTACAGCAAAAACACAATTAGATTTAACGCTTGCAGAAAAGAAATTAGAATTTGACAACATTTGTGCACTTACAAACCCGGTATTAAAGAAAAGCTTATTAAAATCTTTTGCTGACGATTGTGATGCAGGTGCAGTGCACTTAAAAGCTACAGCATTTCCTAGACAAAAGACTCACGTCTTACTTCCTTTAACTACTATCAAAGACAACGAAGTTTATGCGCCATTCTATAAGAATGGAGAAAAGATAGCATTAATTCGTTATCCTCATGCTGGTACATTTGAAATACCTATTCTTACAGTTAACAATAAGAATGCAGAAGGAAAGAAAATGATGGGAACAACACCATTAGATGCTATTGGTATCAATAGTAAAACAGCAGGAATACTATCGGGTGCTGACTTTGATGGTGACACTGTTACAACAATACCTTTATCTGGCAAAGTAAAGATTACTTCGACTAGACCTTTAGATGGATTGAAAAATTTTGATCCTAAAGATGCTTATCCAAAACGAGAAGGCATGAAGATTATGTCTGAAAAACAAAAGCAAATTGAAATGGGTGTAACATCTAATCTGATTACTGATATGACAATCAAAGGTGCCACTGATAAAGAATTAGCACGTGCAGTAAGACATTCAATGGTTGTAATTGATGCAGTTAAGCATGAGTTAGATTATAAGAAATCAGAACAAGACAATGGTGTTTCTGCATTAAAGAAGAAGTATCAACGTAATATTGATCCTGAAACTGGTGCCGAAACTCACGGCGTATCTACATTGTTATCTCGTGCCAAATCAGAACAAAGAGTTTTGAAAAGAGTTGGTACACCTAAGGTTAATCAAAAAGGAAAGCCTTGGTATGATTCAAGTAAGCCTGAAGGAGCATACATCTATAACGAAGTACGTGAAGAGTATATAGATAAGCATGGCAAAACTCAAGTCCGTACAATGAAGAGTACAAGAATGGCTGAAACATCCGACGCCCATACTTTATCCACTGGTACCCCTATAGAGGAAACATACGCCGACTTCGCTAATGGATTGAAGTCCCTAGCAAATAGGGCTCGTAAAGAGATGGTGTATACGTCCAACCCTACTACTAATAAGGCGGCTAAATACAAGTATGCAGCTGAAGTTAAATCGTTAGACAATAAACTTAAATTGTCTTTATCTAATGCACCTAGGGAGAGAGCAGCACAAGCATTGGCCAATAGTGAGGTTAAAGCTAAGAAAGCAGCTCATCCTGAATTAACTGCTTCTGAAGAAAAGAAACTAAGTCAACAAGCATTGTCTAGAGCTAGAACAGTCGTTGGCGCTAAGCGTACGTTAGTTGAAATAACTGACAGTGAATGGGAAGCAATTCAAGCAGGAGCAATCACACCAACAAAACAAGAGCAAATCTTTAATCATACTGATAGTGATAAACTTAGAGAACGTGCAACGCCTAGAAATAAATTAGCTGTTACTGATGCTAAGATTACAAGTATGAAAGCTATGAGGAACTCAGGTTTTACTACCGATGAGATAGCAAACAAACTTGGAGTTTCTGCATCAACAGTAATTAAGTATATCAAATAGAAAGGAGACAGACATGGTAGCTTTAACAACAGTCGATAATCCCTTTGACCCCATAGACGACTTCGATAATTGGTATGCGTTTGATTTACTTCAAGGTCATGATTCATGTGGTTTACTAGCTAGAGTCGCAAGGACTTCTGATACTTTAAGTGATAAAGAATACGAACTAGAAGTCGAAAGAGCAATTGATGAAATTATTAAATACGATTTAGAAAAAAAGTTTGTGAAAGTTAAACGTTAAACCAAAAA
>OGRQ01000466.1_pt1 | contig 48404 bp, 37 predicted proteins | sample 1553521 | NCBI WGS metagenome assembly OGRQ01 (sample SAMEA2580088, study PRJEB22360) | human gut metagenome | biome: human gut; feature: human-associated habitat; material: faeces | place: Denmark | collected 2008/2010
ACCCAGGACCCCAACATTAAAAGTGTTGTGCTCTACCGGCTGAGCTACTGAATCGGGTCACAATGTGTCTCAATTGCGGGTGCAAATATAGGGAGTTTTTCGTTAGTTGCAAAAAATGGTTGCTGTTTTTTCTGAATATTTTTATATGCTTTCGTTTAATCTATTCGTTATAAGTTATATAGCATATTAAAAAAAATGCAAAATAGGTAGGATTTTTGTTTCTTATCCCGGAAAAATGTTGTAACTTTTATAGGCCATTTAAAATCGGGTGTGTCATGATATTCAATAGTACAGAACGGGAAGGGGTACTGGTCATGCTGTTATTGATCACAGGCCTTATTGTTATTCCGCGGTTTGTCCGGTCGGGGAAACCTGCATTCTTTTTGTTGCCGGAAGTAATCAATATAGAAAAGGATTCTCTTCGTCCGGTATCACATCGGGAAATTTCTCCTCCCTTGGAATTGAATACGGCGGACAGCAGTGCGTTGGTCAGAATCCGGGGAATCGGTCCTTACTATGCAAGTAAAATCATCAAATACCGACAGCGACTGGGAGGTTTTTATGCCGTCCGGCAGTTGAAAGAGTTAAAGATGAATCACTTCAATGTCGATTCGTGCGCTGGGGTATTTACCGTCGATCCTTCAAAGATCGTGAAATACAGGTTGGACACCATGAGTTTTAAAGCTATACTCCGGCATCCCTATCTCGAATATGAGGATGTACAGATGATCTTCAATGCCAAGCGCAAATACGACTCTCTTTCTTTCCAACTGCTCGAAGAAAAGAAAGTACTTCCGGCTTATAAACTCAAAAAAATAAAGCCTTATTTCCAATAAGTTCACAAAATAGAATAACTTTGTGAACAATCCGGTGGACACCGGCCGTTTAAAACAACTAAAAAATACTGACGATGAAAAAAGTATTCATTACACTGGGTGTACTCATTCTTGTTGTAATTACAGCTTTAATGGTCATCCCTACTTTTTTTAAAGGAGATATACTCCAAATTATTGAAAAGCAATCCGCCAAATACATCAATGCGAAATTGAAAATCGGCGATATGAACCTGAGCATGTTCAAAAGTTTTCCTAATCTGAATGTTGCCTTGAAAGAGGTGATGATTACCGGGCAGGATGAATTTGCAGGAGATACCGTCGTTTACATTCCGTTGTTCGAGGCTTCGGTGAATTTGAAGTCACTGATAGCAGGAGATGAACTCATTGTAAACCAACTTTTGCTTAAAAATTGCCGTATCGCTCCGACAGTAAATAGCGAAGGGAAAGCCAACTGGGATATCCTATTATCTTCCGATTCGCAAACTTCCGCCACTACGGAAACTCCGCCCGACGAACCGAAAGGCAAGGCGGAGAGAGGCCTTCGTTTAAATGATATCGCCATTGAAAATTTATTCATCACTTACAATGATTTTCAGCATTCGACTTATGCCAGCATTGCAGATATCGATTTAAAACTCAATGGGAATTTTTCGGAAACCAATACGCTGATCGATATTTTCCTTGCTCTGCAAAATATTTCATATCGGCACCAAAACAGTGTCTGGATCAATAAGACCGATCTGAAATGGCAGGCCGTTATCGGAGCCAATCTCAAAGAGATGACTTTCGATATTCAGAAAAATGACCTGGCCCTGAATGATCTCAAACTCGATTTAACCGGAAATATCGGGGTCGGAGAGGACAAATATAAACTGGATTTGCAATTGAATGCTCCGGATACCAAATTTGCCAGTTTGTTGGCTATGGTGCCCAAAACGTTGCAACATTATATCGAAGGATTGGAAACCAGTGGTGATTTTAAGCTGAATGTTACGGCTAAAGGAGAATATTATGCCGATCATCTCCCGGCTCTGCAGGCAAATTTACTTGTCAATAATGCTTCTGTAAAATATCCCGAATTACCGGAAGCTATCCGTCAAATCAATATCGATCTGAACGTGAGCAATCCCGGAGGACCTGTCGATTCAACACAACTGAACCTGAAAAAATTATCGTTCGATATAGCGGGTAATCCATTCAGTATGTATTTGAATATCAGTAATCCTAACGATCCGGTGCTTGCCGGAGGTGCAGTCGGGGTTATTAATTTCTCCAATCTGAAGAAAGCCCTTCCACTGAAAGATATTACCCTGCAGGGAATCGTCACGACCGATATGACATTCAACGGGAAATATCAATATATCGAGAAAGAACAATATGAGAAATTTATTGCCAAAGGAAATATTATTTTAAAAGATCTTCTTTTGGTCAATGCTGAATTTCCGGAAGGTATTTCTATCCCGCAGGGATCTGTTACGATTACTCCGGCTCAGTTGAATCTGAAACAGTTACAGGCAAAAGTTTTTTCCTCGGATTTCACTTTACAAGGAAATATTTCGAACTATCTTCCTTATGTTTTCAAAAATGAAACGCTGAAAGGTAACTTCTCTCTGCATTCGAACCGAATAAATTTGAATGAATTCATCATCGCCCAAGCCAAAGCGGCCCGCCAAACAAAGAGCGATACTACGGCCCGGGCTTCGGCCGACTCTATCGCCTTGACGAACAAACCGACCGCAGCAGAAGGAGCTTTGGAGATTCCCAAAAACATCGACGTACAATTTACCAGTAATATCAGTACTATCCTTTTCGATAATCTGACTATCCGTAATGTAAAAGGGCAAATTTCTTTGGATAATGCGGTCGCCACACTGAAAAATCTCAGTATGGATATGTTGGAAGGTAAAATGGTGATGAACGGACAATATAATACAGCCAATCCGAAGATTCCGACAGTAGATTTCAAGCTGAATATATCCGACTTCGATATCCATGCCGCCTACGAGGCTTTCACTTTCCTGCGGAAGAGTATTCCGGTAGCGATGAACTGTAGCGGACAAGTTTCGGCTGCCATGAACTTCAGTTCTACCCTGGATAAAGAAATGAGTCCGGTAATGACGACAGCAAACGGTGGGGGATATCTCGAATCAAAAGGTATTCTGATCAACGACAATCCGGCGATGAACCAGTTGGCTAGTGTGATGAAGAACGACGAACTTAGCCGGTTGAGTATCAGTAAGCTGAAAATCGATTTCAAACTCGAAAACGGGAATATTATCGTCGAACCGTTTAAGACCAGTTTTGCAGGTAATCCGGTGACCATTTATGGAAATCAAACCGTCGACGGGCAGCTCGATTATACCTTATCGATGAACATCGACCGTAAATTTTTCGGCAAGGACATCGACAACCTCCTGAAATCTATTCCGGGTTCGGACAATATTAAAAATCTGGATATCGATGCAAAGGTCGAGGGAACGCTGTCGAAGCCGGTTATCAAACCCGACCTTTCCAAAGCGATCAAAGCGGTCACCAAAGCAGCAGAGAAAGAATTGAAAGGTAATCTGTTACAGGGAATACAGAATCTCTTTAAAAAGAAATAAATTTCTTCTAAACGGGAACAACAGAGTAAAACAGCATATTCTCCGTTTGCTCCGTTGTTCCCGTTTTATCTTAATAACTAACCGTCTCTTCAGGTATTATTATCTAATAGGGAGGAGTAAATTTTCCTTCTGCCGGAAAATCCGGTGAATTTTCCGTTGTCCCATAAGGTTTCGGATGATCGTCTAAAGTCTCCGATTCTTCCTTCAGCTCATCCATATAATCGGAGAGGTTGTCTTTGGCGTTCTGATCGTCATTCTCGATAAGCTCATCCATAGTTTTATTATAAGCCTTTGTCTGTTGGGCAAAAATCCCTTTCGATTGGTCACTTTCTGCCCGTTCGTAATTTGAAGCTCCCTGAATATCGTCCTCGGTAGTCTCATCATTAGCCATCTTTTGGCTTTTTCCTGGTTTTTCGGTATTACCACAGCCACAGCCTTTAATTGTAGTTGGCTTGGATTGTTTATCGGATTCTTTTTTCACGTCCTTCATAGTTTTGTCGTTTTTAGTTATATATGATTCAACCGGGTAAACCTCTGCAAGATAGCCCGCTTCAGCAAGTATCCGTTCTACCGATGCAACAGCTTTCTCATCTTTGGCCTTTATTGTCAAAATCCGGTCAGGGCTTTTCAGATCGATCGACCAACTTTGGATTTCATCTGTTATATCCAATTGTGATTTAACCTTGGCAACACAATTATTGCATTTCAAATTCGTTTTAAACTTAAATGTTTTCATGTCCTATTCTTAAAAAACTTTATAAACTTAAATTTATCGGGACGATAAATTTAACTACACTCATACGAACGCTTAAACTTCAGAATGGTTACCCAATAATTGAAAATTGAGATTTAAAAATTGAAATCAGATTTTTTTTGCTTTGATGCGTAAGCTGTTCGTAACGACGGAAACCGAACTGAAAGCCATCGCAGCGGCAGCTATCATCGGATTGAGTAAAAAACCGCAACAGGGATAGAGAATGCCTGCTGCCAGGGGAATACCGATCAGGTTATAAATAAATGCCCAAAACAGATTTTGCCGGATAGCAGCGACCGTTTGCTTCGAGAGGGCCCAGGCTTTCGGGATAGCATTCAGATCAGAGGTAATCAAAGTGATCTTCGCCACATCGATTGCAATATCCGAACCTTTCCCCATTGCGATGCTGACATCGGCTTGGGCCAAAGCCTGCGAATCGTTGATACCGTCACCTGCCATCGCTACAATCTTGCCCTGTTGTTGTAGTTCCTTCACGAAATCGGCTTTATCCGATGGCATGACTTCTGCCTTGAAATGTTTCAGGCCGATACTATCGGCTACAGCCCGGGCTGTGATCCGATTATCTCCGGTGAGCATATATACTTCAATACCTTCTGCCTGCAAACGTTCGATAGCTTTTACAGACCCTGGCTTCATCCGGTCGGCGATGACAATTAAAGCCAACACTTGTTTGCTATCGGCAAAATAAACGACGGTTTTCCCTTCCAGACTACAAGCATCGGCTTGTTCTGCCTGTTCACTTTCCCGGGAGATTCCGTTCATTTCCAGCAAACGGCGATTCCCTACAAAATAGGATTCCCCATTGATCATACCTTGTATGCCCTGTCCCGTCAGACTATTGAATTCTCCCTTCAGATTCGTCTTTATCCCTTCTTCCGTCAGATGGAGTACCACAGCATCGGCCAGAGGATGTTCGGAACGGCTTTCCATAAACAATAAAACTTCCATACTGTGTCGTAAATCTATCCCCGGATTCCAGAAAATATCGGTAACCACAGGTTTCCCTTCGGTAATCGTTCCGGTTTTATCTAAAACTACGGCTTGTACTTTACACAATTGTTCCAGGCTCTGTGCATCCCGGATCAGAATATTGTTCTCAGCCCCTTTGCCGATACCTACCATAATTGCCGTCGGGGTCGCCAATCCCAATGCACAGGGACAGGCGATAACCAATACAGTTACCGAGGTCAGCAAGGCATGTGTAAAAGCGAGTTCTCCACCGGCAATCATCCAGCCGATAAAAGTAAGCGCTGCGATACCGATTACGGCAGGTACAAAAATAGCAGCAATTCTGTCGACCAACTGTTGTACCGGAGCTTTACTACCCTGGGCCTCCTGTACCATCTTGATAATCTGGGCTAAAATAGTCTCGCTCCCGACTTTTTCGGCCATGAATTTAAAACTCCCTTTCTGATTGATCGTACCTGTATAGACATGTGTACCGGTCACTTTCTCGACAGGTACCGGTTCGCCGGTAATCATGCTCTCGTCGACAAAAGAAACTCCTTCTGTGACACTGCCGTCGACCGGAATTTTATCTCCGGGTTTCACCAATAGTATGTCTCCGGGTTGTACTGCTTTGATCGGGATCACCTGTTCCGTACCGTCTTCGAGAATCCGGATCACCTCTTTGGGCTGTAATCCGATCAGTTTACGGATTGCTGTCGAAGTATTCGATTTTGCACGGCTTTCCAATAAACGGCCTAATAAAATTAAAGCGATGATCACTGCTGCCGCTTCATAATAAATATGAGCTTCCAGTCCCCGGTCCGTCCAATAGGTGGGCCATAGGGTATTGAACAGACTGAACAGAAAGGCAACTCCTGTACTGACCGCTACCAAAGTATCCATATTGGCATGTCCATGTTTCAATTGTCGCCAGGCATTAATGAAAAAATCCCTTCCGAATACCAGTAGGACCGGTAAGGTAAATCCCAGCATGATCCAGTTGCCATAGGGCATATGCATAAAAAACATCCCGATCACAAAAACAGGGAGGGATAGCAATAACGCTCCTATCGTTTTCCGGCGTAGTTTATCATAGGCTTCTCGTTGTAAAATTTCGGCCTGTTCAGGCTCTGTCTCATTTTCCAACAACAGATCGTAGCCTGCTTCCTGTACCGTTTTTTGCAAATCTTTATCGGAAACAAGCGTAGGGTTATATTCCACTATGACGTCTGAAGCGGCGAAATTTACTCTGGCTTCTATGACACCCTTACGTTCGGATAATGCCTGTTGAATATTGGCAGCACAACCGGCACAACTCATACCGATCACATAAAATGACTTTTTTTCATTCATAACCTATCCGTTTTATCCCTTTACGTGAACTCAGGGGCTTAGTTTCAAATCAGTTATAAAATCCTATTTCTCCTGTTTCCGAAAGGCATCATGGATGGTAATCCCGGTAGAGATCCTCCGGTATTTGTCTCCTCTTTCCTCTGCAATAAACACATGATATTCGAAATCATTGACCGTTTGACGTAAAGCAGGGAACTTCTGGCCGATGAAATGCCAGACTCTGTAAGTATACCGGAAAGCCAACTGGTTATTGGTACTTACTCCGATTTTATACGAAATGGAAATATTCTTTATATTGCCCTTCAAATAGTAAAGGACACCATTGAAATCACCGTATATGCCTGAATATTTTATCGGTGCAAATGGTCGGCACTTTGTAAAATCTTATTTTTCAGCAGAACGGGATAATCAGGATGTTGTTCCAGAAATTGCCGGACTACTTGTGCCGCTTCCGGGGAATTATGTCCGCGCAATGTAGCTGAAATCCAGTTCTTGGGGAAAAAGATATCTCCGGTACGCTGCACTTCCTGTAATTCCTGTAAAGCCGGCCTGATGTACTTCACGGCTTGCTGTTGCCGGAGAGGGTGGTTGAGATATCCGACGATCTGGGTAACCCAAGGTTCTATCCGACGGTTCCCGGCGATCAATAAAGACCGAAATAGGGAATCCCGCGTTTCTGTTTCAGGAGCTACGGCCCGGACAATAAAGTTAAATTCTCTTTTCCGGTCGGGGTCCTGAATACGGGTCGCCTGTGTCGCCCTGATTTCCTCATATTTTTCAGGCATACGTACAGCCAATTCATAAGCCATTTTAGTATAATCGCTCTCTCCTAAAGCCAAGCCGGTAAAAGATTTCTGTTCTTTCCACATCCGGTAAATTTCCTGTGTCGTCGCCGGTTGCCGGAAGGTTCCGAGCAAAGCCCTGAAAGCAGCCTGTTGACAACCTTTTCCTCCCGGTTTGCGTGCTAATCCGAGCAGGCTTTCTTCAAGCTCTTCACTTCCTGCAATCTGTCCGTGCAGGGCCATCTCATTCAAATAGGCGATCGAAGTAGAAATAATCAAAGGTTCGGTTTCGGTTTTCAAATTACTGATCAACATCCGGGCAAAAGCCAAACCATCTACACGGCCGTGCAGACGGTTTTCATTCAAATTGATCAATAAAGCCAAACGGGTTTCAGGTGCTTTCGCGAAAGTATTCAAATGCGCTAAAGCATAGGTAATCGTCCGCTGATCCAGTACGAAATAGCCATAGGCTTCACCATTTTGATTCAGAAAAATGCAGGACTCATCCGCAGACCGGTTCTGAAAAACGGTCACCGCAGAATCGGATACCAAAGTCACTTCATGCACAGAGGACTGGAGTGTATCTGCATTTTTTCCCTCATAGAGGGCTACACTTATATTTTGTGGCCAACTCAATCCTCTATGCCAGGGATCTTTTTGCCGCACGACCAAGGTCCGGTCATGCCACGAAGCGGAAATTTCCGGCATCCCTTTTTCATTTACCCAACTATTACTCCAGGCCACCAGATCCTTATCGGTATACTTATTGAGAATAGTAATCAGATTATCCCATGTGGCATTCCCATATAAATAAGTCTGCAAATATTCCCGGATACCTTTTTGAAAAGCTTCTTCTCCCAATAGTTTCAGTAACATATTCATAACGATGGGCGCTTTGTCATAGACAATCTGTCCGTAAATCAAACCGGCATCCTTTAAGTTTTCCAAAGGTTGTTTTATCGAGGTTGAGCCGGCTGTACGGTCTTCCGCATAAGCCGGAATATAAAAATTACGCAAATCGTTCAGAAGGTGATTGACTCCCGGAAACTCCGGCCGGGTCATCTGGGAGGCAAAATAATTGGCGAATACTTCTTTGGTCCACACATCGTCGAACCAGGCCATTGTCACGGCATCTCCAAACCACATATGTGTCGTTTCGTGAGCGATCAGTTCCATCCGTCCCAGTTCTTCTTCTATGGTCGGATGCGGCCCTAAGAACATGCGTTTATCATTGTATAACACCGCACCCGGATGTTCCATACCACCGAACTGAAATCCCGGTACAATCACCAGATCGTATTTATCGAACGGATAGGGGATTCCGGTATAGTCCTCGAGCCATTTCAGAGAAGCGAAAACCTGATCGAAAATGATCGTATGCTGGGCCACTTTCTGAGGATCGGTTTCCCGGTAATACATGACTATCGTTTTACCGTCCCGGCTTTCTGCCAGTTGTTGCCATTTCCCGGCTACAAAAGAAAATAAATAGGTACTCAGGGGTTGGGTCGGCTGAAAAGCGATCAGTTTCCGGCCTTCATGGAGGGTTTCGGACTCGACGGCTGCATTGGCTACGGCTACCCATTGCTCCGGGATATCCAGCTGCAAGGTAAAAACAGCTTTCATGTCCGGTTGGTCGAAACAAGGAAATAAGGTTCGGGCACGTTCGGGTACCAACAAGGTGTATAAAAATTCATCGTTCCGGTTCAGGGATTGATTACCGGCAATAAAATCGATCTCGATCTCATTCGCTCCTTTTTTCAGGTAATCGGTCCCTACTACAATATGTTCATTCGAAATCCGGATCGAATCCGGTCGTCCATTCACTTTCAGTTGTTTCACTTTGTGGGGATCTTCGCGAAAATCCAATACGACAGGCTGTACTTTTTCCTGCTTCAGTGTGATCTGTACTTTCCCGATGACCTCTTCCTGTTTATTTTCAGGAATCCGGAATTTCAGCCGGTATTGCAAATTGCTTATATCTTGTTTGCGTTGCCGGGCCAACCCGATGCTTACTCCGGTTTCCGGTTCCTTCCCTTCGGGGCGGCATCCGGCCAATAATTCTACTACTCCCAACAGGATTATAAAAAACAACTGTTTTTTCATAAATCTATGGATTTTAAATTTAATCTTTACTCTGCGCCTGGCGTATTGAAAGGCCGATTCGTTTACGCCCGGGTTCCACTTGTACAACCTTTACCATCACTTGTTGATTCAGTACCAGTTCTGCTGCAGGATCGGTTACATAACGATCGGCAATTTCTGAAATATGTACCAAACCGTCCTGTTTCACTCCGACATCGACAAAAGCTCCGAAACCGGTAATATTGGTAACGATTCCCGGAATTACCATACCCACCTGCAGATCTTCGATTTTTGAAATGCCTTCGGCAAAACTGAATACTTTCGCCATTGTCCGGGGATCTCTCCCCGGTTTTTTCAATTCTGCCACAATATCTTTCAGGGTCAGCAGGCCCGTTTTTTCATCCACATACCGTTGAGGTTCTATCCGGCCGCACAGTGTTTCGTTTCCGATCAGTTCATGAACGCCGACACCCAGATCGCGGGCCATTTTTTCAACGATATAATACGATTCCGGATGAACAGCAGAATTATCCAAAGGATTTCCGGCCCCTTCGATCCTCAGAAAGCCGGCACTTTGTTCAAAAGCTTTCGCTCCCATACGTTTCACTTTTTTCAGTTCTTCACGGCTTTTCAACGCTCCGTTTTCCTGAATATAAGCCACCACGTTTTCAGCTAAGGCCGGTCCTAAACCGGAAATATAGGTCAGCAAATATTTACTGGCGGTATTCACATTCACTCCGACCTTGTTCACACACGATTCGACAACCCGATCCAACGCTTCTTTCAGTCCGCCTTGATCCACATCATGCTGATACTGTCCGACACCGATCGATTTAGGATCGATTTTGACCAATTCGGCTAAAGGATCCATCAATCGTCTGCCGATCGATACGGCCCCCCGCACCGTCACATCGTATTCCGGAAATTCTTCCCGGGCAATTTTAGAGGCAGAATAAACGGAAGCACCACTTTCACTGACGACAAACACCTGTACCTTCCGGTCGAAGCGTAATGTCTGGATAAATTTTTCTGTTTCCCGTCCGGCCGTACCGTTCCCGATAGCGATGGCCTGAATGTCGTAGGTCGCTACCATATTCGTCACTTTGGCTGCCGCTTGCTTATACTCATTGCGGGGAGGGTGGGGGTAAATATTTTCATTATGAACCAGTTTGCCGGTTTCATCCAGGCATACCACTTTACAACCTGTACGGAATCCCGGATCGATAGCCAATACCCGTTTATTACCTAAAGGAGAAGCGAGTAACAGTTGCCGTAAATTTTCTGCAAAGACCCGGATAGCCTCGCTATCTGCTTTCTGTTTGGATAAGGTCATATATTCGGCTTCGATGGACGGAAACAACAATCTTTTGTAGCCGTCTTTCATCGCCAGCCAGACTTGCCGGGCACTCTCATTGTCTCCTTTTATAAAAATCCGCTCTAAATTCTCTAAGGCGTTCTCTTCGTCGATGCTTAAAGAAACTTTGAGAATCCCTTCTGCTTCTCCACGACGGATAGCTAATATCCGGTGAGAAGGGCAACGTTTCAGACTTTCCTGGAAATTGAAATAATCGGTATATTTTTCACCTTCCTGCTCTTTGCCTTTTACTACTTTGGCCGTGATAACCGCCTCCCGTTCAACCAGACAGCGAACTCGGTTACGTGCCGCTTCGCTCTCGTTCACCCATTCCGCTATGATATCCCTGGCTCCCTGTAAAGCCTCTTCTGTATCCTGTATCTCACCTTTTACAAAACGGGCTGCTTTGACCACGATATCCCCATTTTCCTGTCGCATCAAAAGAGCAGCCAGCGGTTCCAACCCCTTCGCTTTGGCCTTCGATGCCCGGGTTTGCTTTTTAGGTTTAAAGGGTAGATAGATATCTTCCAATATCCGGATATCCTGACATTCCCGGATCTGTTTTTCTAAAGCGGGAGTCAATTTTTCCTGTTCCCGGATCGTATCTAAAACAGCATTTTTCCTTTTTTCGAGTTCCTGAAACTGAGTATATAAAGTTTTGATTTCCCCGATTCGTACTTCATCCATATTACCGGTTTTCTCTTTACGATACCGGGCAATAAAAGGAATCGTAGCTCCTTCTGCAAATAAATCGAGTAGGTTACGTACCGCCCGGTTCTCTCCTCCGGTCTTTCCTACGATAAAAACAACGGGATCTATATAATATTCCATATCTGTTTATTTTTGTTCTTTAACAATCAACATATTTTTTCGTGAACGGATTGCTGAAAAACTTCTGATGACAGCAAAGATACAGAAACAATAACCAAAATGAAAAGTTCATAGAAAAGAAAACCATACAGGGAAAATTTCAATGCTCTGATCAGGCAGAGACTGTAGCTAAATTAAAAGCCAACCAACAGGAACCGGGTATGACCCAAATACGACCCAAGCACGGCAACTGATTGAATTTATGGGCGATGACTATATGAGTGTAAAAGGGGTGATGGCACTATTGAACGTCTGTATCCTGACCAGCCAAACACCCTGAACAAAAATACCGCCTGACGGAAGCTGCCAGGAAATGGAAAGCGAATGAACAATAAGTGTACAGGGCAACTGAATGCCGTTGATCCGGTAATCCTGTGGGGGAATTTGCTGCCGACGGTTGTAGGCTGAAAATGCTGTGTATTCGGGGGGAAGTAACAGGAAAAGGCTGCACCGTAAGACAGGATTACGGCACAGCCTCTTTCAAGGTTTTATTATAAATGTGGACACCTCTGTTATTGTTCGTCCTTCACGCCGCGGACGTAGCCGTTGTCGAGATCTCCTGTTCCAGTCGCTCCGATAGAGCCAGAGCCTTCCGCAGCATTGAAACGGAAACCGCCGTTCTTATTCGGTAAAGTACCATCCCCACCTGTTTCTGTAGATCTACGGCTGAAACTGGTAAAACTCAGGTACATGGCTTTTCCTCCACCATTGTCTGTTAGACCAGCTCCAGGATAGGATTTCCACGCATCGTCAGGCAGGCGGGTTTGCATAATCAGCAGTTCGCGCAGATTGGGTATGCGGTATCCCGATGGCGTGATTGTCATAGTCTGATACTCCGACCAGTCTCGCCAGTTGCGCCAACGAAACGCAGGAATACTCCACGTTCTCTCCCGCCCCGCATTCTCAAAATCCTGATCCCTTGTCGCCACGCGGAATTTGGCATACGGGCGGTTGTAGGGCGAGAGGTCGTTATGCTGAGGCAGGTTACCGGTCTCGATACTCTGGCGGCGTGCCTTGGGGCTGAGGTTGGAGCAGTCTATTACGTAGGTGCCGTCAGCTTCAGCAGCAGTAACCCGGGGGATGAGTGCTACAGGTTCACTCTCCGGTGCGTCAAGGCCGATGCCGAGGTTGCGCACGCAGCGGTAGGTGAATTTGTTGCCTAACTCTGGCCTTTCCATGCCACTGGTTGCTCCCAGAGCAACACATTCTTCGGCATATAATCCCCACGCCACGTTATTACCGCCCTGTCCTCCGTCGTAGGCAGTGCTGGTCGTATAATGCCAGTAAGTTTGCCCGTCGCGGTCGTCGGGATTAGTGGGATAGAGGTGAGAGGCGTCGTCCAGGGCACTCTCACCGATGTAGAAGTCCACGAGCTGGTCTTTGGCAGCCAGGTACCAGCGGATTTCCTCCGGATCAACAATGTTGTCACCGTCAAGGTCACGGTTACGTGTCAGCACGGCATGCAATGCATCATTGATTTTCAGCTTATATCTGTCTTCAGGATTAGTACTCCATACATCTAAGACATCCGTCCATTGCAGTACAGTTTGGTAGTTTGACCCGAGCAGGCATTGCAGGGTGTTGAGACGGCCGTTGCCGGACGATTTACCCCGGCTCACGTCACCTACGTCCACCAGATCTCCCTCCATGCTGCTCTCCAGTCCCCAGCAGGTGGGTAACTCGCTCTCGCTCTTATCCACGTTGTACACCGTGCGGATGGATTTCTGCCTGAAAGTCTGTATGGCGGTCATCGTGCTCGATGCCCCGTCGGGGCTGTAGTGGGCATTGTCCCCGTCGATGATGTAGAGCAGACGGTCTTCGGCCCCCACGTATTCCCGCCATTTTTTCAGCTGATAGTTGTTGCCGGCACTGTAATCATGGTCCCACGGGTGGCGCACATACACGTATTCGTCGATAAAGGCGGTGATGGTTACGGTTCCGGATGTAAGCCCCTTGTCGTAGTCATCCCTCAGCCGTTGGAGGAGCTGGTGCACGTCGAGCAGGCGGGCGTTGGGATAGCCGGAATGGCCGTCATAGCCCGATTTCTCTCCTCCGCCTGGCAGGCCCTTGTAGTTCTGATCGCCGGGATACTTTACATATTCGTTATTGCCCCGCCCATAGTCTTCATTAATGGCAAACTTGATCCAGCGGTAGTCGCTGATGCCACTTCCCGTGGAAGATTCGCCCGTGCCGGACGATGTGCCCGGAGGGTTGGCATCCGTAAAGTCCCCCTTATATACCGCCTTGTCATACGGGGTCTGCACGCCCCAGGTCAGGCGCGGCACCTGTGCGCGGTTCAGGGTGATCAGTACACGGTCGTAGTGGGCGTCCAGTTCGTGCGGCTTAATTTCGCTCACGATCACGTTGCCCTCGTAGCCGGGGCGGGATTCTTTTTTCTCGGTCACCTCCACCTCGATGTCGTTCACGCCGCGGATCGTGACGGTGTAGATGTAGTGCGTATTGCGGCGGGTGTCGTAATCGTCAGGGTCTTGATTGGCATAACCCAGATGGACTGTAAACTTCACGTCGGCATTGACCGTATTGCCACCCTGTTCTTCATACGACAGCGTGCCCGACATTTCCACGTAAGCGGCGTTTGCAGGTGCGTAGGTGAAAGCGCCGTTTTCGTATTCCTGTCCCGGCTTATTACTAAAATCATCACCCGGTTTCGACTCCGCCTTATCCCGCTTTTCGCGCAGGGCGTACCGTGCCGCTGCGTCCGTCACTCCGGTTTCTCCGGAAATCTTCCTTGCGGGGGTCTTGCGGCTTTCCGGCATGTAAAACACGAAAGCGCAACTATCCAATAAATACTCTCCGTCGCGTCCTATAGTCTCGAACGGCATTTCCGGCGATTCAAAGTAGGTACACCCGTCACCGTCGGCATCGCCTGTCTCCCGGGGCAGCACCAGCGACTGCGCGGGCACGTTCACCACCCGCCAGCCTTTGGGGCGGAAGTCGAACTTGTCCCAATTTTTGTCAGCGGGAACTTCAGTCTTCACGATAAACTCCACCTTGGCGTCCAGGCGTTCCAGCTTCAGCGTACACTCGAACGAAGCTATCCCGCCACTCTCGCTTCCGGGGATATTGAATACGTCATTGCCAGATCCGTCTACAGCATAGCCCGACATGATGAATTGCGACGACCGTTCCAGAGTCTGCTGGTCGAGCTTTGCCATAAGGGCCTCCAGTTCTGCTTTCGTCTTCACTTCCTTCAGCGCGTCCAGGGAGAGCTGGTAGGTAGAGTTGACGCCAGTCTCGGAGAAGTTTGCAATGCCGGCAATCTGCGCATTGTTTTTCGATCTGGCTGTAAGGACAACACCATTGGCAGGAACGTTGTGATATTCTCTTGACCCTTCGCATACGTCTCCGTTTTCGTCGAATACGAATACATAGAGATTGGTCACCCGTTTCTCGTTGGCCGCATCCTGTGCGGCACGCGTTTCTATGCGGTTATCCCCGGAAGCTACCTTCAGCACAATCTGTGCCGGGAGACCCTCCTGCACACGGGGACCTCCTCCCACAATCTCCTCGTCGGCACACGAAAACAACGCTACCGACAGCGTCGCCACCGACAACAGGCGGCTCATTCTTCTTAATCTTATCTTCATAACTTTGAATAACATACCGGTTTGTTTAATTGAACGGCGGAACGGTGATTTCTTTCTTGCCCCAATCCACCACCTCATATTTCAGGATCAGGCGGGCATCTACGCTCAGCGTGGCACGGATGTTTACCTGTGTATTACGGGCGATGGATTTCAGTGCACCCTCGGCGATGAAAGCCTTTTGGGGATAGGTCCCTTTCGCCAGCGTGGCGAACCCGATGGTATAGGGCGAGTCCGTCATTTCCGGCAGCCAGGCGTAGGAAGGATAGATGTAGCATACCAGCATCTTTTCGCCGTATGCGGGGATTTTGATGTAATCCGCCTCCGTTTCATAGGGATAGCTCTTGGCTTCGTACGCAGTACTGCCGGGCACATCCAGCGACTGTTCGCCGAAAAGATAGAGCCTGTCGCCGAAGAAAGTGCCGAAATTTACCGCCTTGATGTTGATCTCGGAATCCAGATCGTTATTCATGCTGATATTGAGCTTGGCCACGCAGCGCACTAATTGTGCTTCGAGAGGTTCCCCGGGAGTACCTGTCGGGGAGCCTGATTTTACCTCGTAGTCGCGTACAATCCAGCTCATGGGCAGCCCCTTATCTATATTCACTTCGGAGAACCGTTTCGGGAAATACGTACGATCAGGGTCTTCCAGCAAAGCCTTCTTTGATGTCCGGCCCGGTACGTCTACAAGCTCAAACTCCTCCGTATCGTAATCCTTACCCAAGGCAGCCTCGTTGGCCAGGACACAGAAAGTCACCTTGCCCACGGGCACATTTTCTATCGTCACCGTTTGGGCGGCAAGTTCTTCCGGCGTGAGTTTGTGGTTTACGGCAATTTTGTTACCGTCCGTCACCACCAGCACGCGCAGGGTGTTTATCCGGTTTTCCAGCGTGGCGTACTCATCCTCCGTACCGTCGGTGCGCGTACCGACGGCTCCGGCCACCGACATGCGCAGGGTGACGGAGGTGGTTTCTCCGTCCACAGGCCAGGGTGCCGCACTGTCACTGGCACATCCCGCCAGCAGGAACGGCAGGCACACCGCTGCCAGGTACAGGGCAAGCCATCCGGCAAGATATGATTTCAGTTCTCTTTTCATAGCTTCGTCTGTTTTTTATTCTTGGTTGGTCGTTTCATCCGGTCCCCACGACACTTCGGTGTCCTTCGTATCCCAGGGCTTCACCTTCCACGTGAGGGTAAGCGAGGATGCCGAGACGGTCAGGGTGTAACTGTACTGCTGGGCCGCATCCCAGTGGGGTATCTCCGTCGTGGCGAGTTCTACCTCAGCTGTGCGGTCGTCCCCCGTGTCGCCCTTGAGACGGTAGGCCATGTTGATGACAGCATCTGTCAGGTCGGCAGCGGTATGGGGAGGCAACAGCACATCCTGTAGCATGGTTATGGTGTTGCCGCCGGACACCGTAATATTCCCGTCGGCTTTGGTCAGCCGGCTGTCCCCGTCGGTGGTCTTTTCGCCACCGCTCCACGAGGGAGTGCCCGATGCCGGACAGGTAAGGTTGGCCTTCCAGGTCACGCCGTTCACCTTGAAGGCTGTGACCGTAGCCTCGCATCCCACGGCTTTTACCGCAAAGCTGAGCCGCGCCAGCTGGTGGGCGAAAGTGAAGGTCACGGGACCGGGGTCCTTCGTCAGCACATCCGGAGTTTGGACTGTCTGCTGTGCTGTCATCAAGTCGGTGCCGTGCGTGGCGTCGAAGTTGGTAATGGTGATTGTGCCGTTCACCGCACATGCCGCATTTACGCCCGTGCCCAGCTTGTCTGTTGAGGGATAGAGGGCGTAGAAGCGGTAATCGAGGCCGGGATGCCAGTAGCGGGTGTCCTCGTAGCCCCAGCCCGGATTGGCAGCCGACCAGAAAACGCGCTTATTGTTGAATACTGTCCCGCTCTCCGTGCCGCCCGCGTTTGCGTACCATCCCCATACGGAGAAAGCGTTTTCTTCCTTCTGCATGTCCCCCGCGTTATCGATGGCCGAACGGGTAAGCGCGGGGGTTCCGAAACTGATCGTCCGCGTGTCCGTAACCTCCTCTTCCGGACCCGGAGTCTCCGCACAGGAGGAAAACATCAGCGCCGCCGCAACCAGCAACAACACGCCCCTGATCGTGTTATTTCTCTTATTCATACCTTATGTCCGTTTTTTTTAATTTGTTTTCTCATTGTGACCGGGAAGGGAACATTCAACCCCGCCCGGCCCGGGTAGTTTAATTTGCAAAATCTACGTCAACTGGAGTATTGTCCGTTCCCCAGGAATCGACAGTAGCGCTAAAGTCAATTGCATAACGATCGTCTCCGGGTAAGGTCGTCTCGCTTAATTTTACCTTATAAGTATAAATATTATTGGAATTCCATGTTGCCTGAGCTGTTGCAATCGTTTTAGTCAATGTTTGAGCGGAACCCACATTTTCCCAGTCAGTTCCATTGTGTTCCTGCAACTGTACAGTGAAAGAGAGTTTGACTCCGCTATCAGGTGTCTGCGGAATGACATAAAAAGTCTGTCCCACTTCTTCTACCGACGTTTCTCCGGTTATGGATTTATCGGTTACAGTATAAGAGGTAGAAGTAGAGAAGGTAACGTCAGCAGAACCCTCTGCTGCTTTAGTCCAGGTCCAGCCATTATTATATTTGTAAACACCCTTACTAAAGATGCCTGAACCTGTACTCGTATTTGCACCTGCCAACGTAAGATTAGTAATCACAAGCTGTGTTTCCTTACCGAAATTACTATTTTTCTCGAACAGGATACGTATTTTGGAAAGGATATGACCAAGGTTGAATGCAACGGTACTCACACTGCTTAAATCCTCCGAAGTGGTCTTAGTCGCCTCACCATAAACAAGATCGTACTGGTTAGCGGTAGCGTTATCTACGGTAGCGGTCAACTCCATGTGGCCGTCGCTATAACCAAAATTGGCGGAAAGATTGGCTCCCGCTCCCGGACTGATGGCTGCGAACTTATAGGTACGGTTTTTAAACCAATACTTGGTGTTGTCATACTTCCAGGGGTCAGATGCTGAGCTTCTGTAAACCTTATCACCGGCAAACAGATTCTGGCTTTCATTTGAACCTCCGTAGACATAAAAATCAAGCAACTTATTGGTTACCGTACCTTCATCATTCGTTACGGCACGTGTGGATTTGTTCACGAACGTCTCGAAACCGATAGCCTGGCTGTCATTGACGTCCACTACTTCACTTTTACTACAGCTTGCAAGAGTCGCTGTGACTGCTCCAAGCAAAATAAGACTTCTTTTCATAAAATTGAGTATTAAAAATGGAATATTATGGTTTTAAAAACAGCATTGTTTTTCTGAATATGCCTTTGTAAGCGGACTAGACCGGCAGTTCGTATTCGTGTCTGTCGCCCCAGTCGCCGACCTCCACATCAAAACCCGAACCTCCGGACTCACCGTCTTCGTCGGACACTTCCAGCCCCGTGATGACGATCACTCCGCCGCGTGGCTGCGCTTTCACCTGTTCGGTGATGTCCACCATGAACGGCGGGAGGTATTTCCCGTTTTTCAGGCGCACTTCGAGCTGCAGGGTGTAGTTGCGGTCAGTAGCCCGGGTATATCCGTCGCCCGGCCAGTCGGGGATGCCGAACGAACGTACCTGCGCCCACGAGCCCCAGTCGCAGACGGTGGCATCGAAGAACACCGTGGCTGCCCCGCTGCCCGTGTGCCCGTCCTGCAGGTAGACGCTCTCGGCCATACCCGCCAGTGCTCCGCGGGCCAGCGCCACGTATTGGGCTCCGTGGCTGAACTCACAACGTACCACGTAGGTGTAGACCAGCGGGCGCAGTTCCACGGGCAGGCTCACCGCCTCGTAGCCGGGCTTCGCCTCGTATTCCCCGAGGTAACTGCCGTAGAGCATATCGGGCTGCCCTACAGTGCGTTCGTCCTTGTGCAGTTCGCTGAATCCGGCTCGGGTACGGGTGCGCGTGGTGGCGGTTGCCGTGGCCGAAGAAGTCAGGTCGTTGAACACGATGTATTCCGTATTGTTGTTGTAAAACAGGATGGAGTGTCTGCCTTCGGTCATGGCCAGCCGTCCGCCCTCCGCAGCCAGGTTGCGCTCGTCATGCCTGTTACCGTCCGGATCATATACTACGGCGCGTATACCCCCGGGTACTTCGGGACGCAGGTCGTCGTACGTCATCCAGCTGTTCCATCCCCTGCCTTCCCAGGTATTTTTCCATCCCCTGCCGTGGTCGCGTTCCCATTCCCGCTCCCAGGTGGCAGTCACATCCACCTTAACGGAGTAGGCATGTTCGTCGTGGTTGTAGCAAAGCTCTTTACGGCAGCCTGAGGACAGTGTCACCAGGCCTGAGAGCACAAGGCCCGTTACTGCATGCCATAATATCGTTCTTCTCATTGTGCGCCTCCTTTCTTCCTGTTAATATCCTGCAAATGCCATACGAGCGCCAGTTTCAGTTTCAGCGGACCGAAATAGTCCACACGTTTGGTCTGTAGGTAAACATAGTGCGTGCCGCCCATGTGGGGCACGGGTTCGTATTCCTCATACTTACTGTGCAGGTAGCCTAGTCCGAGGCCCGCTTCCAGTGAGAGCCGACGGGCAATGGGGAACATGTAGCCGTAGCTGAGCCCTGCTATTTCGGCCTCACCCTGGTAACCGTTCTCCTTGTTCTCAAGGTCGAACCACGAGAAGCCGCCGAACAGGCCCAGGTAATGCCCGTGCCAGGGGTTGTTTTTCTGCTGTCCGAACCACCAGCGCACTTCCGGGCTGATGGTGGCCAGCTGATAATACTTGTGTTTGCCGTCGTTCTTCCACCATGCTATTTCCCCTTCGAGATTGACCGTCCAGCGGTCATTGAAGCGGTATTCCGCCTCCAGCGATGGCATGAGCAGGGCATCGTAGAGCAGATTGGTCTTGATCACCAGGTTTTGGGCGAGTGCTTCCCGCAATTTCCCGGAAGCCTTCGGCGAGGTTACCGGGGAGGTCTCCGCCGGAGTGTCCGCTCCCGGTCCGGCAGATATCAGCGCCGCTGTGTTGCGAAACCCGGCTGTCTCTGTCTCTTCCTTTTCCGCAAGAGCGGAATCCGTGGGAGCAGTACCGGTAGTAACCTTGTCTATAGAAGGGGCGGATTTTCGGTAGCAGATGGTCGAAAGACTGGAACGCACTTCCGGGAAAATGTTTTCCATCATATAATTATAGGGCTGTCCGCCACGCAGGTCCATCAGCTGTTTCTTGCGTCCGTCCACGATTTTGCCATGGGAGTCGCGAATCCACACGGGAGTATTGTCGAGGATGTGTAGCACTTCGTCCTTATAAAGCATATCGGATACTGCCACCAACTGCCGTAGTACGCCCCAGCCGATGCCTTCGCCGCGAACGCTCACCAGCTCCCCGGGAATCTGTGCGTGGCGCACAAGCCAGGATTTCAGCGAGTCGGCACGGCGGCCGGCAAGCAGCTCGTTGTAGCGGGTCACCCCGTCGGGTGATGTCCACGAGCAGATTACGACACGTTCCAGACGGTCCGACTCCTGTTCCCTGCGCAGGGTACGGATAAACCGTTCCAATTCGGAACGGTTGTTGTGGTAATCGGGATCCACTCCCCGGTATCCCCGGCGGTAATGGATGCGGACTGAGTCGGACACCTCCTGGGACCAAACCCCCGTGCCCGCCAAAACAAACAGCAGCCCTATGAATAGAATCTTCTTCATGCGATGTTTATTCCGGTATTATTGTTTTTGGTTTTCTATGATCGGTGTATATACAAACGGTTCCGGCTGCATACGGGCATGGCCTATCCATAGGCCACATACCGCCGGAAGGTATAGTATACCGCACTCTCCGCAGGAAAAGGCGGTGGCAATGATAACAAATAACGAAAACCGAAAAAGACCGGAAAAAGTATGAAATCCAGCGAAAAAACGCTCTCTTAACTCTTTGAAAATTAAAGAATAATCTATATCTTAACGCGCGATACCTGAGAGAGAGAGAGAGAGAGTATAAAAAATTTCATAACCTCCAAATTCTCAGTGCATTTTTTTTGCAAAAAACCGATAACTAAAGAAAACCACAGCATACTATACCTGTATTCACTTCTACTGAAGCGAATATGTCCCGGTAAACCGGAACCCGCTGACAAGCCGCATACTATGGCATTCCTGTTGGTGTACATTAAATATTTTACTATTTAACAGTATTCTTCTTGTGACTGATTACAAAGATAATTTTTATTGCAAAAACATGTAAAATTTATTACATAAAATTTGTATGTCTGGTATTTATTTTTAATAAATACGATTTGATAACGGATTATTTATTACTCCTTGTCTTTTGCGGATTACTTTTTACGAAAATGTGTATTTTTGTACACAACGTTGAAATGGTTATTATATGAAAAAAAATCGGATTATTATTTTTTTATTTATCGGCCTTTGTTGTGCCGGTAAGGTATTTTCGCAAGAGAGGTTGCCTGAATATTTGCAGGCAGAAAAGTTTACCGGAGATAAGCTGAAGAACATGTTGTTTTCTACTTTGGTCGATCCGCATTGGTTTCAAAAAGGAAATTGTTTCTGGTTCGAGTATAAAACGAGTGAAGGAACTTTTTGGTATGTGGTCGATCCGGTTGCGCGTACAAAGAATCTGCTGTTCGACCGGGATGAACTGGCTGCTCAGCTGACGGAGATCGTTCGTGATCCTTTCGAGGCCCGCCATCTGCCGATACGTAATCTCAAGGCAAAGGAAGACGGCCGGACGTTTACTTTTGAGGTGGAATCTTCGCAAGAAGTGAAACCGAGAAAAGAGGAGAAAGACAAGAAGAAAGGAGAAAAAGAAGTCTTTTATTTCTCTTATGATTATCCTTCCCGTAAACTTACTCATCTGAAAGGGCAGGAAAAGGAACCGAAAAAATTGGGATGGGGAAATTTTTCTCCCGATGGCCAGACGGTGGTATATGCTAAGGATTGTAACCTTTTCCGGATGAGTCGGGAAGATTATGAGAAAGCCCGGAAAAACGAGAAGGACAGTACGATTCTCGAGATTCAATTGACACAGGATGGAGTGAAGGATTTCGGTTATGGCATTCCTTACAGTATGTTGAATACCGATACGCTTTGCAACGGTAAACGCCGGCGGGTATCGGGATGTTGGTCTCCCGATTCCAGACACTTTGCGGTAACGGTATCCGACGACCGGGCAGTAAAGGAATTGTGGGTGATCAATTCTATCGCTCAGCCACGTCCTACGTTGGAAACTTATAAATATCAGATGCCTGGAGAGATGGAAGCCCCTGAGGAGCATCTTTATGTATTCGATATGCAGAATAATGTTCGTAAGGAAATAAAAGTAGCGGCGTTTAAAAATCAAAATTTGAGTTTATCCTATAAACCTGCAGAACAGAAACAGCGGGACATGGAGTATGTATCACCGGTTTGGCTGGGAGATAACGACCGTTTTTTTCTGGTTCGTAGTAGCCGGGACCTTCATCGTATTGATATCTGCTCTTATACGATCGGGCAGGATTCGATTGTGCCGATTATTCAGGAGCGGATGAATACTTATCAGGAAACGCGGCCTTTGGCTGTCTTGAATAAGGGTAAGGAGTTGATTCATTGGAGTGAACGTGACGGATGGGCTCATTTATATTTATACGATGATCAGGGAAATCTTAAAAACCGGATCACGAAAGGCCCCTGGCATGTGGAGCAGGTGCTGAAAGTGGATGAAGCTACACGGACGATCTATTTTGTGGGGAATGGTAAGGAAGAGGGAGAAAATCCGTATTATGAACAGCTGTATAAAGTGAATGTAAATGGTAGTGGACTGAAACGGATTACAAAAGGGGAGTATTTTCATAAAGTAAAAATAGATGACGATGCCCGTTTTGTTGTGGATAATTATTCGAGGGTGAATACGATTCCTTGTGCCGATCTGTTAGACCGGGAGGGGAATAAAGTGATGACTATCCAGGAGAGTGATTTTTCGCAATTGAAAGCGGCCGGTTATCGGTTTCCGGAACCTTTTGTCGTCAAGGCTGCCGATGGGGTGACGGATTTATACGGGGTGATGTATAAACCTTACGATTTCGATTCGACCAAGGTATATCCCATTATCGATTATGTTTATCCGGGTCCCCAGGTTGAAGCTGTATGTTATCCTTTTACCCGGATGAGTGTACGGACGGATCGTTTGGCTCAGGCCGGATTCATTGTGATTTCGGTAGGACAGCGGGGTGGACATCCTTCCCGCTCCAAATGGTATCATAATTATGGTTATGGGAATATGCGTGATTATCCTTTGGCCGATCATAAGGTGGCTGTCGAACAATTGGCTGCCCGCCATAAGTTTATAGATATCGACAGAGTCGGCATACATGGTCATTCGGGAGGTGGCTTTATGTCTACTGCTGCAATTTGTCAATATCCCGATTTTTATAAAGCTGCGGTATCCTGTGCCGGGAACCACGATAACCGGATTTATAACCGTTGGTGGAGCGAGACACATCATGGTGTGAAAGAGGTCGTTTCGGAAAAAGGAGATACTACCTTTGTCTATAAAATAGCCACGAATCCCGAAATTGTTAAGCAATTGAAAGGGCATTTGATGCTTGTACATGGTGATATCGACAATAATGTCCATGATGCGAATACGATCCGTGTTGTAAATGCCTTGATCCGGGCTAATAAGCGTTTCGAAATGCTGATTCTTCCGGGACAACGTCATAGTTTCGGAGATATGGACGAATATTTCTATTGGCGGCTGGTAGATTTCTTTTCTGAGCATCTTAAAGGCCAAAAAGAAACTTCGGTCGATATTCCGAGACGCTAAGGGAGGATAAGCAAAGCAGTTTCCGGTATTCGTGTTCAGGGACCCGAACACGAATACCGGAAACTATCCTTATTTTATTATTGATTTTCAGTAGTTTATTTCAATTGTTGATAAAAACTGATCGAAATCTAAAAAAAATGCTACAAAAAATTTGTATTCTATTGTAAAACCACTACCTTTGTACCGCTTTCAAATAAGGGTAGTCTGAACGAAAGTAAAAGTGAATGCTGTTATAGCTCAGGGGTAGAGCACTTCCTTGGTAAGGAAGAGGTCGTGAGTTCAAATCTCACTAACAGCTCTGGGGAAAGTCTGCAAGAGCAGGCTTTTTTAAAATACTCGAAATGGCGCTATCGTCTAGGGGTTAGGACGTAAGATTCTCATTCTTAAAACAGGGGTTCGATTCCCCTTAGCGCTACGCTCAAAAGAACTGACTGAAGTCGGTTCTTTTTTTTGTTCTTCAATCTTGGTTTTGGTAACTTGTTGATATATAATATAATACAAATATATCGATTTTGGCGTAGAGTGGGTTTTGTTACCAATTTGTACCCACTTTTATAGTCCTCCATATTATTTAGGCCATTCTCTGTCAGTCGTTTTTGCTTTATTTTATGGAAATATCAGCTATTTGTCGGAGAGACAGAATTTCAAAACAGAATGAGGTGGCAATAATAATTCGTTTATATCATAATGGCATTGTCCGAAAAATTACTTCTGGTTTACGAATTAAAGTCGATTATTGGGATTTCGATAATAACTGCTTGAAGAATGGTATCCCTAATCAGGAACATTTGCAATATCTTTTGGATAAACAGATTCAGGAATTTAAAAAACGGGAGTTAGAATATAAAATTCAGGGGAAAAATTATTCGATCGATGATATTATCGGAATAAAAAAGAAACCCGCAATGACAGTAGAAGAATACTTTCAAAAAATCATTAACGAATTATCCGATCTTGGACGACTCAATACACGTGATAAATACAAATTTACTTTGTCATCACTGAATAAGTTTAGATCAACAAAGATTTCTTTCACAGATATGGATTTTCAATTTTTGAAAGATTATGAAATGTTTCTCCGAAAGTCAGGTTTGGCAGATAATAGTATCGCCACGAAGTTTAGTACACTGAAATCTGTTTTCAATAAAGCCTTGGAGGAAGAAATATTCGTATGTAATAAGAATCCGTTTAAAAAATTTAAAGTTGGAAGTTTGTGGACTTCAACGCGTAAACGGGCGATAAATAAAGAAACGATTTCCCAATTGTCTCGGTTAGATTTGTCTGTTGTGAATGCATGTCCTAAATCTTATCTGGAATTGGCCAGAGATATATTTATGTTTTCTTATTTAACGGCAGGAATAAATTTTAAGGATATTGCTTTTCTGAAATATGCAAATATTGAAAATAACCGGATTTATTATGTCCGTCATAAGACAAAGAAAATGTTGACTTTTAATCTTTTGCCGGAAGCTCGGAAGATATTGGATAAATATTCGAAAACAGATGCAGAAGAGGATGATTATATTTTTCCAATCCTTGATAAAAAAATACACGTTACGGAACAACAAATATTTGACCGGATTCAAAAAGTGAGGGGAAGGATTAACAAAAGTTTAGGATACATCAGTGAGGCAATGAATTTGAAACATCATCTGACGACCTATGTGGCCCGCCATTCCTTCGCCACAGTATTGAAACGTTCCGGAGTCAACATTGGCATTATCAGTGAACTAATGGGACATGCCAATCTGGCAACGACGGAAATATATTTAGATGGTTTCGAAGAAAAACAAGTAGAACAAGCCATGCAGCATCTTGTTTAAATTTAGCCCTGAGTCTTTTTAGATTCGGGGCATTTTTTTATTTTTGGGAAAACAAAACTCCATGGCAGCGGAAGAAGAATATCAACGAACTGGTTTTGAAGGAAAAGACCTGAAAGCTATAGATACCCTTTTACACACCTATTTCGATGCTTCGGGCTGGGAATTCAGTGAACTGATACAGGCGAATAGGAATTATTACATCAAACAAGGAGCATCTCCCCATCCCGATCAATATGAATTTTTCAAGGATAAAGATATAATAATCGACTATCCCATAGATTTATACACTAAATTGGAAGACTTTACCCGGAACGATGAATACCTGATCACCGATGACCGACAGGATACCATTATCTGGTTATTACCTGATTTCTACAGCTACAATTTTGCCAGCAGTAAGTTATTCGAGGCAACCAATGATTCCGGGTTTTATTATTTCTCGGAGTTCGTCCGGCCTGATATGCTCCGGTTATTTAGATCCATGCACGAATTATTTACGGCCCAAAAACCTTTCGATCAGTTGGGTGTTTCCTCCAAGCCTATAAAAATCGTATACGGTAATAAAGAAATAGCTCTGGATAATGAGGATAACTGGTTCTTTCAACACCTGAAAGAATACCTCGATACCTATTTAAAAGAGAAAACCATTGAAGAGGTACATACAGAACTATCCCTATATAAAGCCAGGGTGGGAGCAAAATCCGATCATACCATCAACCGGATCATCACCCAGCTTTACCACTTCTTACAGGAAGAGACGCCTTACCATGATCCTCAGGGTAAGAAAACGGATAAAATCTGTACGTTCATCGCGCGCTTTCTTTCGTTAATGGGCTATATCACGATCCTCCCCGATGAAGAGGAATTTAATATCAGGCAGAAAGAACGGAAGAAATCAAAGATCCTGAAAGACTGGATCGCTACCATCCGCACAAAAATATCCGATAATCTGAAGTGGGAAGAAACTAACGGAAAATTTAAAAGTGTCACCAACGAAATTCTTAGCCATAAGTCTTATAAGGAACACAACTTTAAAGGAGTGACTCTGGATACCCCGCTCAGTGAGTTATTCCCCAAATATTGGTAAATAAAAATTTCTTCTCTGTTTTATATCTAACCTATTGATTCTTATTACATAGGAAATACCCCTTCAACTCCCGGAATTTCCTATTTTTAATCCTTTATTTCCCACCTTACTTTTGCATCGTAATCAAATGCAACTCCGGAGTTCTGATGGTTACATAGTTCATTGATCAATGACAAACCGATAACGAAGGCAGCTACAAATTGAGTCTTACAAGGTAGGACACTCCAAGAAAATAAATGGGAGAAAACAATTTGAGAGGCCGTAAGTTATCACCCCCGGAAGGAAAACTTAGCTAGTTGGAGCGGAAGGGGTTATTTATTAACATTAAAACACTGAATTATGAAAGGAAGTGTAAAAAATATTGGCCAGAAAGGCAATGAAAATAGAGAATTATATAATAATAATTTAAAGGTCGTTAACCATATGGAAAAAAACATCAATATAGCAGCCTCTGGTTCAGAACCGGAGACCCTGCAAAATCAGTATTTGGCAACGAAAATAGCACTTGAAAATAATCAAGAGCCGAAGAAACAGCAGAAGCTTACCCAAGCCTGTAATAAAGCCAGAAAAGCATTGGAAAAATATTATTACGAGCAAAGCCTTCCAACGCTTCCACTCCAAATCCACGAAATGACAGAAGACGAAGATACCCTTCTTATCCAGAAGATTAAACAAGAAATAATCATCGCCTTCCCCGTCAATGGTCTGAAAACCAAGTCAGCCGAGATCCGGTCAGCCTGTTCCCTGCTGGAAAGTGAATACTTCGAGCCTGATGAACTGAAAATAATCACTCCTGCAGGGATATTCTTCGATGCTGGCATAGAATTGAAAGACCTGAACGGAAATACCATCCCCGAAGGTACTGAAAATGTCTATTGTCTGGCCGGAGATACGAAACTCCATGCCCTTGTTAAAGCTGCCTATACACTTAATATCAGAGCACAAACCGGAGAAGGGGAAACGGTCATACTCCGAAATGTCCGAATCAGGGAATTTGATAACATACGGGAATATGGCAGATATATCAGAATGAACAATTCACTCGCCAGGCATTTACGCCTGCAGGAAAAAACAGAAATCGCTGAAATGGCAGAACCCGGTGAATTTATCCGGGCTGTAAATAAAGCCATCAGGGAATATCATCTCCCGGGGAATATAGCCATGAGAATATTTAATAACAATCAGGCAATTACCCCAAAAAACATGCGGCACATCATGCAAGGCAGCTTTGAATCCTCCGGGCAATATATAAAACAGGGAGAAGAGTTCATCAATATGATAAAAGAGAAATTCGGGGAAGATTGTTATAAGCAGTATCCTTTTAAGGCAGTTCTTAAATTATCCGAATCACTTTCTTTTGAATCTTTAGTCCCTGTCGGCTTGGAAAAAGCAATGGTTTTGTTACAGTCTCTTACACCGGATGATATAGCTGAGATACAAAGACAGACAACAACAAAAGCTGAAATCCTGTTCAGTATTTTAAACCAGAAACAAACAAACCAGCCTGGGTAAATGGTTTAACCGGGAAAGCCTGTGTGACAGGCAGGCTTTTCCAACAAATTCTTTTCCGGAGTGAGTGTTATTTATTCTGAATACCCCTGTGTTTCCCCATGAGTGATCACTAACTGGGGGGTGACTTTCAGGATTTAAAGATTAAACATATATAACTTCACAACCATTGGAAGATAATTACCCCGTTGCTTTATTTACCGGATTATTCCCGGAAAACCGTTCCTGTTTCCTCTATAATCCGGTAAAAACACCAATTAACATAATAAAATATTATGAAAATAAATTTCTCAAATCACTTGGATGTGACCTGAATTGTAGGTAACTTTGTGTCATTAAAACAGAGGTGGATTACCCCCTTCCGGTACGCATACTAAAATCATAATTCCAGATATATACATTTGACACAAACAAAATAGAATCTCATTGTTTTATCCGATGGGATTTTATTTTGCCGGTCAGGGTACATTTCATATGATTCCTAATTGCGACACTCACCTCTTATAAATTTCAGAGATAATGAAAGACGGGAAGTGTTTTCTTTCCTGTAACCTTTACCAGATCATTTCTTTTCAGAATCCCCCAGATACAATATAATTAATAAAGCTTATCAGATCATTCGGGGAAGATATCGGTTTATATACACTTCCTGAGCCATTCTGCTCCCTGAAAACCTGGCGCACTTCATGGTAATTATATATATAAAAAATACCCCGAAGTGCAACAGTGAATATTGACACAGGAAGTGTGTTTTATTTCATTTTAATATGAATATTAAAGATTATGATTTTAGTAAAAATCTTTCAGAAACGAAGCTATTGGATGAACTTGATTTCAATTCTTCATTTAAAGTAAGCATAGAATGTCCGGCAGGAGGCGGGAAATCATACTATCTTTTAGATTACCTGAAAAGGAAAAATATTCCTTTCTTATTTACTACAGATACATTATTATTAGGCCGCAGATTGGCAGCGAGGCATGATCTCCCGTTTTATTGTGCCGAGGACAGGACCTGTTATGAAGCGGAACAACTGATCACGGTTTATCAGCATATTCCTAAATTTATCCACCGGGATACAACCCTGATAATTGATGAAGCCCATTCTCTGATAACTGATTATAGTTGGAAGAAAGAAGCGATTGAGCAGGTGCTGACCTTCGGTTGCAGATATAAGAGAGTGATATTGCTGTCCGGAACTCCTTTATATTCCCGGGATTCGTTTTATGAAGGGATGACTATTTTCAGGGCTGTCCGGAAAGAGCCGCAGGTCCGGAATTTAGTTGTCGTAAACTATAAGGAGCTGATCGGGGGAATAACGGAGCTGACCATGGGTTTAAGAGAAAACGGGAAAACTGTTGTTATCTCCCTGCTTGATAAATCCGATAAGCTTCCTTTGCTTGAGAAAAGCCTGCGTGACAGAGGGATCGTAAAGCTGGCCGTTATAAATTCCATGACTAAGCAACACAAAAAAGAAACAGAGGAAACGGATATAGAGGTAGAGGGAAGCACCGGATATTATGACCAGCTTTTGCAAACCGGGGAATTGGATGCGGAAGTGATCATCACTACTTACCGTCAGGGTTATGATTTAAAAGGGAACAATTATGAGCTGATCATCGCTCCCGGGAAAAATAAGCACTCCTATACCGATATTGTACAAATGATGAACCGTTTCCGGGATCTTCCCGGTATGAAAGCTTATTTTCTGGTGAACAGTGAATGCGGGGAAGATCATCCCTTCGGGCTGCAGGAGGTGAATAAAACGCTTACAGATAACTATACCCGGGAAACAGTGAAGTTAATGGAGAAGATGCGGAATACCGACTACAGGAAATTAAAATTCAATCAGTACTTTGAAACATCTGCTTTTCAGAAGTTTATTTATACTGAATACTATATCAACCACCACCTGATCAGTTATACCGTTTATCAGAAGATCAATAACGAACTGTACGGGAATCTTTTTAACCTGAAACATGTCCTTTCGGAATATGGTATCGGTTTACATACCTCGGGAGTTAAAATTAATTTGGTAATAAATAATAACTTAAAAAAAGAAAAAATGATAAAATATACAAAAGAGGATATCAAAATCGCTATAGAACAATTCTATACCTACTTCCTCCAGCCTCAAACATTAAACTTTGAAGTATTGAATGCGCCAGTCAAAAATGCGTTACACCGGAAAATACGGGAATATTACGAAGAATTTAAATACCTGGGTCTTTCTGATGAAAAGATACGGGATATTCTGGAAGAGAATATGGGAAATACGGAAAAAATGAACAGAACCAGAGATATCTGTATGGTCAAATACAGCCCTGATGTAACGATGCGGCTTTACAGACAATTATTGCTCCAGAATTTTGAAATCGGAATGAGGATCAGCGGTGAAGAAATCGAACAGAAAATCAATAGTTTGAGGCGTGAGGTCGGTCTGCCTGATCAGAAACATAATACAGCAGTGGAATATTTCAATTTATTATTTGAAACTAAGAGAATCAAGTTTTCCGATACCCGTAAAATGGGTTATGAAATAATTTCTGCATTTTAAATATGAACCTATGAAAAAACGAGAACTTAAACCCAAAAAAACATCCACAACATTTGTGCCGTGGAAAATCACAGAAGTTTACCACACCGAGGTGGAATACTTCAATGAAGCCGAATTGAAAAGAATGGCGGAGAATTTATGTAAGTTGATGGATAATTATTTGAAGAATAAAGAGAGGGAAGAAATACATATCTGTCTCTGATTCATGGAGGATCTGATCTGTGTTAAGGATCAGATCCTTTTTTTATATCCGGATAGTAGCCGTCTTAAATTCAGGCATTTTATATTTAACTACTAAAAATCCGTCATTCCCTATATATTCGTAATACTCTTTTTTGCCTTCCGTCCGGAAATGAACGGGAGGCTTTTTTTATACCTGTCAATATGGAGCTCCGGGTAAAGGTACTTTTTAAATACCTGATCAGAAAAAAAATTTTATAATATAATTTCAGATATACGGGGATTATTCCCTTCCCTACGCCCCGGGGTTACCCCATTGAAAACAGTTTCTCTCTTTCATTAATCATTAAATTTAAATCAAAATGATGGAAAATAACTTTTATGACGGATCGGTAACAGCGGGAATCGTACCCAATACCCATTTTTTTCAGGAAGTGGAGGTGGTTTATAAACCCCGTAAAAGTTTGGGATTATCGTCTAAAATAAGGTGTTCCCGTGATGCTTTTCTTTATATCAAAGAATTTTTTAAATCTTTTATGTCCCATCATGAAGAAGTTTGGATGATTTTATTAAATTCGTGCATGCAAATAATCGGTTCGTCGCAGGTCTCGAAGGGAGGTTTGGAGCATGCTTTTGTCGATGTAAGGATTATATACCAGACGGCCCTGATGGCACACGCAACAGGTTTTATTTTGGTACATAATCATCCGACAGGTGTTTTACATCCCAGTAAACCGGATGAAGAGTTGACGAAGAAAATAGTCGGAGCAGGTAAGATTTTAGATATAAGGCTCCTGGATCACCTGATTATTTCTGAGGATACTTATTTCAGCTTTGCGGATGAAGGAATTATTTTATGAATGCGGTGATTTGTGAATAAAGATTTATTTTTGGCCTACGACTACCCCTATGAGCGTTTGATAAAACGATTTAATTGATTACATTTGTTCCGTTGTTAGAGTAATTTAGCAACGGACATATTGTTTTAAATAGAAGCGTTTCAGCTTTATCCTTTGTAAGAAAATCGCCAATTTTCAAGACTAAAGGGATAAACGATTCAGACGCTCATGCTTGCCATATATTTACTTTTCGTATATATATCCGGTTTGCGTGGGGTAGTTGTTTATTTTTAGTCGGGTGTTTGGCGATACCTCTTACAAAATAAACTGACAGTTCCCACGCTTTTTTATGCAATTAACTTACCTGTCCGGGGAATTTGGGGTACTAAAACTCTTTATTAAAATGAATATAAGTGCAAATACTTTATTTCATTTTGTCTCTCAAAGGAAATTCTTAAAGGACATTTTACATGGCAAATTAATCCCAAGATATTGTGTCGAGCATTTTGAAATTAATGACTATCTTAAAGGAGATGTTGTAATTCCGATGAAATGTTTTTGCGATATTCCTTTGTCTCAAATATATGAACATACTAATACTTATGGGAAATTTGCAATTGGATTTACCAAAGAATGGGCACAAAAAGTAGGAATAACGCCTGTTATTTATATACATAATCAATCTCCACAAATACAAGACATTTTGCCAAAATCCGGTAAGAATTTTTTTGAATTCTGTAATAATAATTTAGCAATAAGATACATAAAACCATATTATGGAAAAATGTGGAGAAACGGAAAACTTACAAAAGATACATGTTTTTATAATGAGCGAGAATGGCGTTTCGCTCCTAAAAATATCGAATTATTAAATAAAAGTACATTTGAGAAAAAGAAAGATGAGTATCAAAACGCACTTAAAACTGCTCCTATTTCATTCATGTCTAGTGATATAAAATACATTATTATTCAAGAAGAAGAAAATAGAAGTAAAATTATAAATATCATTAAAAAATCCAACTTTTTCCCTGATTCAGATTCGAAAGAATCAGCGATTAGCAAAATATTTTCAGTAGAACATATCCATCTTGATTTATAAACCACAAATAAATAACAATTATGAAAAGACTATTTTACCTATTAATGATGTTATCCTGCACTCTTTGGAGTTGTAGTAAAAGTGACGGTCCTATAGATGACCCTGACGATCCTGATAATCCCGATACCCCAACTAATGTCACGCTTGATATTTCAGTTTCAGATCTTGTATTTGAGGCAGAGGGAGGAGAGAAAGAATTTACTATTTATTGTAATTCTGATTGGACTATCACAAACGAAAGTGAATGGTGTAAAACGACTGTGAATCAAGGAAATGGTAATAGTAAAATAATTGTGACGGTAGGGGTTTACAGTGAAATGGAAGACAGGAATACGAACTTGACAATTAAAGCCGGAAATATAACAAAAGTCCTGACTGTAACACAAAAAGATGGTGATGCTATTATTTTAAGCAAGGATAAATTCGATATACCGGAAGAAGGTGGAAATGTGACTGTTGAAGTGAAAAGTAATATTCAATATGAGGTTTCCATTCCATCCCAATTTCAAAATTGGATAAAACATGAACCTGAAACTAAAGCTATTACTGTAAAGAATTTTACATTTACGATTTTAGAAAACAAGGAATACGAAAAACGGGAAGGATATATAGTGTTTAATGGTAACTCTTTGAAAGATACAGTCCATATTTATCAAACTGCCGATCCAAGGACACTTATCCTGAGTAAAGACACTTACAACATTTCATCTGCAAAAGAATCTATTGAAGTGGAATTGAAATCGAATGTAGATTACTCCATTTCTATTCCCAGTTCCGCATCGCATTGGATTAAGTTACTCGAAACAAAAGCTATCCGGACTGATAAAATTTATTTTGAAATAGAAGAAAATACTACTTATGATAATCGTTCAGCCCAGGTTTTTATAAAAGATAAAAACAGTTCTCTTTGTGATACTTTATATATCAATCAATTACAACAAAATGCACTTATTTTATCTCAAAAACAATATGAAGTACTCGCAGGAGGTGAACAAATTTCTATTGAGGTTCAGAGTAATATTGACTATGAGATAATTATACCTAAGACAGTACAAGAATGGATAGAACAGATGCCGCAATCTAAGGCACTTACTAAGAGTATGATTAATCTTGAAATAAAACCCAATACGACCTATGATGTGCGTTCAGCTCAAGTTTTTATAAAAGATAAAAATAGCACTTTGTCTGATACAGTACAAGTGACTCAGGCAGCAAAAGGTACATATACAGGAGACATTAGTTTTGAAACAGAACAGGATTTAATTGATTTCCAGACGGCAGGATATACCAAGGTTATAGGTAATATTATTGTACAATATAACATTCGCACTTTGCAAAAATTAGATAATTTACTTACAGAAATAGATGGAAATTTGACGATTAACTGTCAGAGTCTAACAAGCCTTGACGGATTATATAATTTAAAGAAAATTACTGGAAATTTTATTACCTGGAAGGCTTGTATAACTTCATATGAGGGAATAGATAAGCTTACTGAGATTGGAGGAGATTTTGAAGTGAGGCTTCCTTATTCTTTAGAATCTTTTGAAGGATTAGAGAGTCTTGAAACAATCGGAGGGAATTTTAAAGTAATTGATAAACTTGCTTTATCTTCTTTATCCTCTTTTAAAGGCTTAAGTAGTTTAAAAAGTATCGGAGGAGATTTTGAGGTGAAGGCAAGGGTTTTAGAATCTTTTGAAGGATTAGAGAATCTCACAAACATAGGAGATAAATTAACTATAAAAGGTTGTAGTTCATTAAATAATATAGATGCCCTTAAAAATATTGAATCACTTAATGATATATCAATTACAACGTGCTCCAAATTATATGATTTCTGTGTTCTCAAAAATGTAGTACAAAATATGAGTGGCACTTTTTATGTAAATGACAATGGCTACAACCCGACAAAATACCAACTTTTAAACGGAGAATGTTCACAAATTCCGCAAGAATAATTCATCATTTCTACTCCTATACTTTAAATGTTGGGAGTAGGAATTTTAAAAACTTATAGACATGGATACAATTACATTGAAAGTAAAAACTACTAAACCAACTCAAGAAATTGAGTTCAGATTTTCAGAAACAAGAAGTTCGAAACCTATCCAATTTGAAATAGACTGGGGAGATGGAACGCTAAATATTGATCATCATTGTACACATTAATTATAGAACATTTTATAAATACAGAATTATGACAGATCCTATTTGTACAACACCTCAGGTCGGAGACCATATCATCAATTTAAACTGGAATCCCAAAGTGAATCAACAGATAATGGACCAAGTTGGAATTGATATTTTGCATCGGAAACGTGAATTACCCTATTAAAAATTTTGAGGTAATAAAAGAGTTATTACTGCAAATGATTCAATGCGTTGATATTGGAAATTTAGAAATCCGTGACATGAATCTGAAGGAAAGTAAGAGAGAATTTATAGATATCTTGCCTGAATTAGGGCATGGATATGATGAAAAAGAATTGCATTTACTAAAATATATAGAATTCTAATACAATATGATATGGAAAATTCTGAGTTATTGAAATTTATTTCTTTTCAGAAGCAAGTTTGCTCCTTTACTTTAATGGATGGTACTCAAGGAAACGGTACTCTGAACACGATTATAGTTGATACATCAGGACGCGTCATTGCTCAAATAGCTTGTCCTACTCCAAGTGGTACAGATACTATAATGCAGTTTCCAGCAGTTTTTATTAAATCTTTGACAATTATAGGGAATAAATAACTATGAAACAGTTAATTTGTGAATAGATTGGTAAAAACAAAGAAAAATAGAAAATGAATTATATAAATAATATTGATATGAAACAGATTTACATTTTATTGATAGCTATGTGCGCCATTGCTTTTACTGCGTGTTCAAAGGATGACGACAAAAATCCTATAGATGATGACAATGGAGGAGAAGAAATGATTACGGCAGTTTATGAACCAGAATATGAATGGGACTTGGACTTAAACATTGGAACTTTTAAAGAGGGAGAAAATATTACTATTGCTTGGGGAGATGGAGGGGTTAGTGAATTTAAAAGTTTCGCCGACACTGACTCATGGGGATGGGATCGTGATGAAGAACTTCATTATGCTATAGGACAAGGTGTAGTTGAACATAAATATCCCAATTATAATGCTCATACGATAACAATTAAAGGTAAAATTAAAGAATTTTACTGTTATGACGTTCTAACAAAATTGGATGTAAGTAAATGTCCTGCATTAGTCAATTTGTACTGTGGTGACAATAATATATCCTCACTGGATGTAAGTAAGTGTACTGCATTGACTAAATTAGAATGTTATGCCAATAATCTAACTTCATTAGATATAAGTAAAAATACTGCATTGACCCATTTAAGGTGTTCAACAAACTACATATCCTCACTGGATGTAAGTAAGTGTACTGCATTGACTTATTTGGAATGTCACGAGAACAAGTTGACCTCGTTAGGTATAGGTAAAAATACTGCATTGACTAATTTGTACTGTGATGACAATTATATATCCTCACTAGATGTAAGTAAATGTACAGCATTGACTGAATTGGACTGTGGCGGTAATAACCTCACCTCATTAGATGTAAGCAAGAATACTGCATTAACTAAATTGTGGTGTTATCACAATAACCTCACCTCATTAGATGTAACTAATAATATTATATTAATCGACTTAAGCTGTGGGAATAACAACTTAACTTCATTGGATGTAAGCAAGAACACTGCATTGACCTATTTACATTGTGAAAATAATAATCTCTCTGCAAGTGCCCTGAACAAGATTTTCAACGATTTGCCACAAGGTAAAAAATGGAATGAGTATGGTCAAAAAAAGCAATCAACAATTTCCATCGGTAATAATCCTGGAACTAATACTTGTGACAAAAGCATCGCAGAGAATAAAGGATGGATTGTTTGGTAAATCGTTAATTCAATCACATTCCTGATATTTAAGCGGTAGAAAATGATAATTTAAAGTCTGGATAATATGGAAAAGAAAATAAATTTGGTCACTGTAATATAGTTTCTAAAAATTTAACCTCACACTCCCGGCTCAATACCGGGAGTTTTCAATTTAAATCAAGCATTATGAACACCAGTTAAAACCGTCGGAAAAGTCCTCTTTAGAAGAGAATTTTACCAATCGCATTTCAGGGAATTTATATTAAGAAATAAATAGGGTGAAGTGCGACATAGATTTTTAGATAATTAATTTGTTTAATTTGCACTGACATATTGGCATAAATACTAATTTTGTTACCAATTTGTAACCGTTATTGTTTGTTCTGAAACTAATGTGTTGTTATATAGCATATTAGTGGGTGTCTGGCGTGATGGAATTGTCCTTGGTAAGGAAGAGGTCGTGAGTTCAAATCTCACTAACAGCTCTGGGGAAAGTCTGCAAGAGCAGGCTTTTTTAAAATACTCGAAATGGCGCTATCGTCTAGGGGTTAGGACGTAAGATTCTCATTCTTAAAACAGGGGTTCGATTCCCCTTAGCGCTACGCTCAAAAGAACTGACTGAAGTCGGTTCTTTTTTGTATTTAATTCATTCCGATATGAATCTGATGAAACTGAAAGGACATGGCTCGATGTTGGGGGCTAATGTGATGTGGGGATTGATGTCTCCCATGGCAAAATTTGTAATGGTAGGAGGTGCGGTTACTCCTCTCGTTGTAACTGATCTGAGGATTACGGGGGCTATGGTGTTATTTTGGATCGCTTCATTCTTTCAGAAACCTGAACGGGTGACTCCTAAAGATCTATTAAAATTGTTGGGGGCATCTCTCCTGGCTATTGTTTTTAATCAGGGATGTTTTATTTTCGGGGTGGGAATGACTTCTCCGGTAGATGCGTCCATCATCACCACCAGTATGCCTTTGCTCGCCATGGTTTTAGCGGCGATTTATTTGAAAGAACCGATTACAGGAAAAAAAGTACTGGGGATTGCAGTCGGAGCTACCGGGGCGTTGTTGCTGATTTTAGGGAGCCATCAGGTTTCGGAGGTTAAAGCGGCTGGAAATCATTATATCTGGGGAGATTTATTGGTGTTGTTGGCACAATTAAGTTACGCTCTTTATTTTGTGTTATTTAAAAATTTTGTGAATAAATATTCCTTGATTACCATCATGAAATGGATGTTTACCTATGCTTTTATTTGTGCTTTGCCCTTCTCTTATCATGATTTGCTCCATACAGGGTGGAAGAGTTTGCAAAGCACTGAAATCGGAGCATTGATATTTATCGTGGTGGGGAGTACTTTTATTAGTTATGTGTTGATAGTCATCGGGCAAAAAAATCTACGCCCGACTGTTGCCGGTATGTATAATTATGTTCAGCCTTTGGTGGCTAGTATTGTTGCTGTGTGTTGGGGAATGGATACTTTTAATTTTGTGAAAATCATTTCAGTAGCTTTGATATTCGGAGGGGTCTATCTGGTAACCGGTAGCCGGAGTAAAGCTGAAATGGAGACTGTTACAGCGGATAAAAATTAACTTGCTGTAGGAAGAAAAAAGAGAAACGGACCGAAAACGGAATGAAAGGTCCGTCCCGGAATCCGGAATTAAAATTTATCGGAAAAGTACCTGTTTTTTCTTTAGAAAGTAGTATTTTTGTTGTCTTAAATTTAACTGCGAAGGGTTTGATTGTTTTATTTTAAACAAAACGGCTCTTTTGTTGATAAAAATACACACGATGGACATTTATTTTAGCTTTAAAGAAATTATCAGTGCTTTTATGGTACTGTTTGCTGTAATCGATATTCTGGGAGCTATTCCGATTATCATTAGTTTGCGTGAAAAGAATCAGAAAATAGAGGCCGGAAAGGCAGCTATTGTTTCTTTTGTTATATTAGTAGCTTTTTTGTTTATCGGGAAGGCATTATTGGGATTATTCAATGTCGATATTTCTTCTTTTGCCGTTGCCGGTGCTTTGGTGTTGCTGGTTTTAGCGGTAGAGATGATCTTCGGTGTCGAGATATTTAAAAACGATAGTCCTTGCGGGTCGGCTACGATCGTTCCGCTGGTATTTCCTTTGATTGCCGGGGCGGCTTCGTTTACCACTTTGTTGTCGTTGCGGGCGGAATATAATATTCTCAATATCATCATCGCTGTCGCGATGAATATGGCATTGGTGTATCTGGTATTGCGCTATGTGTATTATGTAGAACGTCTGTTCGGTAAAAGCGGAGTGTACGTAATGCGTAAATTATTCGGTATTATCTTGTTGGCAATAGCCGTTCGCTTATTTACCTCTAATCTGACTTCTTTGATCGGTAGTTTTTGATTGGAAATCAGAGTTTATCGAAAAATTTGATAAAACGGCTTGAAAAGATCAGGAACAATAGCGTCCATAGCAGAAAGCGGCACATTCTGCCGATAAACATCAGGATAAAAGTATGGGTTCGTTTCGTCTTATAGAAGCCGAGTGCTACATTCGAAATATCGCCGATAACGGGAATCCAGACCAGGAGTGCCATCAGGCCCCCGTATTTTTCGATTTTATTTTTCTGTTTCAGCAATTGTTCTTCTTTGATATGGAATAATTTCCGTATCCGGGTGGCATTGCCGGCATAACCGACTCCATAAATCACCAATCCTCCGATCCAACCACCGGTTGTCGCTATGAAAAGACAGATCCAGGGGTTGAATCCCATGGCCAACATGCTTACATATAATAGGTCTGCACCTAAAGGAATAAAAAGTGCAGACAAAAGCGAACCGGCAAATAATCCTAAATAGCCATAATGCTCCCAAAATTCGGTGGTCGCTAATATGATAAAGTCATGTCCCATTGGCAGAGGTTTGATCGTGCTCTTACAAATACGTAAAGGGGGAAGGAAAGTTGTTGGGACGGTGGAAACGGATAAAACGGTGACGACAGATAAAACGGCGAGAGCAAGAGAACAGAAAAAAATAGTGGAAATGGTGAGAGGGGGCGGTAAAGAGAGAAAGTTTAAAAAAATCGTTCTCCGTATTGCAGGTAGAGCCAGGTCCAAAGCAGGAAGCGGGCGAAACGGCCGATTAGCATGTAGATGGCCGAGGCATAAGGTTTGATTTTGTAAAATCCCAGGGCAACGGCCAATAAGTCACCGATAAGCGGAAGCCAGGTAAACAGGGCCAGCCATACTCCATAACGGTCTATGTTTTTTTTCTGACGGAGGAGCTTTTCTTCCTTCACCTTCAGCCAGCGTTCGATCCATTCCCAGCGGCCCAGCCAACCGATCCAGTATGAAGTGAGTCCTCCCAGCCAATTGCCGGTTGTGGCGATAACCAGGCAGGCCCATACATTTCCGCCTAGAGCCAGGATACCCACCAGTAATACATCCGCACTCATCGGAATGAGGGTAGAAGCCAGAAAAGAACCGATAAATAATCCCCAATATCCTAAATCGATCAATGAATCCATGCGGCAAATTTAGGATTTTCCGGTCAAACCTTTGGGCATTTGTCTTTTACTTTTTACTTTTACGAACAGAAGTAGGTATAATTAATTTAAGTTCATAAAGTTTGTAGACCGATTTAATTCTGGGTATAATGGGTAAGGTGTTAATCATCGATGATGAAAATCAGTTACGGGGACTATTGGCCCGTATTATTGGATTGGAAGGTTATGAAGTCATTCAGGCCGACAGTTGTAAGGCTGGGTTGAAACAAGTGGAACAGCAAAATCCCGATGTGATCATCTGTGATGTCCGCTTACCGGATGGAAGCGGTGTCGATCTTATAACAGAAATGAAGCGGCTCGGACCTTTGACCGAGATTATCCTGCTGACCGCCCATGGGAATATCCCGGATGGAGTACAAGCGATAAAAAACGGTGCATTCGATTATATAACCAAAGGAGACGACAATAACAAAATTATTCCTTTGCTCAGCCGTGCTATGGAAAAAGTAGAGATGGCCAGGCGTTTGCAACAATTGGAGAAACAGGTCGGACAAAAGTATTCCTTTGAGTCGATTCTCGGGAAATCGAAGCCTATCCGGATGGCTGTAGAGTTGGCCAGAAAAGTTTCTGTGACGGATGTACCTGTATTATTGACCGGTGAGACAGGTACCGGCAAAGAAGTCTTTGCTCAGGCCATACATCAGCATAGTAGCCGGGCGGGCAAGGCGTTTGTGGCGGTCAATTGTTCGGCTTTTAGCAAAGAACTGCTCGAGAGTGAGATCTTCGGCCATAAAGCGGGGGCCTTTACCGGGGCTTTGAAGGAAAAGAAAGGACTGTTCGAGGAAGCCGATCAGGGAACGATCTTTCTGGATGAGATCGGTGAAATGGCTTTCGATTTGCAGGCGAAACTACTACGGGTACTGGAAAGTGGCGAGTTCATAAAAGTGGGGGATACCTGTCCTATTAAAGTAAATGTCAGAATTATAGCCGCTACGAACCGAGACCTTCAGAAAGAGATCGAGGCCGGGCATTTCCGTGAAGATTTGTATTACCGCTTGTCTGTTTTTCGGATTCAACTCCCTCCTCTGCGTGAACGGATAGAAGATATCGAATTGTATGTCCGGGCTTTCGTGAAAATGTTCGGACCGGGTGTGGGGAAAAAGATAGAAGAGATTACACCTGAATATTTGGGAACCTTGAAAAAACATGTCTGGAAAGGAAATGTCAGGGAATTACGTAATGTGATCGAACGAAGTATGATCATTGCCGACGGTGCGGTATTGACTGTAAGCGATTTGCCCTTCGATATTCAGCAGTCGGTTTTGGAAAGTGAAGGCGGAAAAGGATACTCTGAATTCGACCTGGCCCAGGTGGAAAAAGCACATATACGGAAAGTATTGCAATATACCGGAGGAAACAAGACCGAGGCTGCCCGTTTGATGCACATCGGCCTGACAACCCTTTACCGTAAGATCGAGGAGTACGGAATAAGATAGAGGGAAGGTTTTAACTAAAAAATAATAAATGAGATTCGGTTGCTTGATTTTACTAATGTTTGTCGTTCTTGCTTGTGGGCAGGAAAAGAAAAAAGAAACGGTGAATCCTTTGGCTTATGCCGTGATTACAGGTCATATCAAGAATAGACAGGTTTATCCTCAGCAAAGTGCTTTAAAGGTGATTATTCCTTCTTACTGGAATGCACAGACAATACAGGAATGCGCGATCAGGCCCGATCACACTTTTACTTTTCGTTTTCAGCCTTTGGCTTTGCGTGATATTTCGATAGAGACCTTTATCCCTTATCTGTTGATACGTCCGGGAGACAGTTTGCATATCGAATTGGATTTTGCTAAGCTGAATAAAGTGGAGTTTTCGGGTACTGCCGGGAAATTGAATCAGGATCTCTACGCATATACCGATGGTGAAGGCTATTACCTGGAACAGCGGGCGGGAACGGACGACCAGAAATTACCGGTTGCTGCATTTCGAAAAAAGATGGATAATGAACGGGAAGTTCGTTTACAAAGAATATTGAGGTTTGCAAAGAAATACCAGATCGGAAAAGATTTGCAAAAGTGGATCATGAAAGGGCTGGAAGCCGAATATTATGATTTATTACTCGAATATGGATCGCTGCATTCCCTCCTGACCGGTGATACGGTGCCTGCCGGATTTTTCAATTTCGATGCTGCCCTGGAAAATTTGTTCACCGGGGAGGTGATACATTCCCGTTTATTCGAGCTGGCTGCCAAGTTCCGAACCCGGCCCGGTCTGATAAAGGATACGTTGCAAAACAGTACCGAAATACTGATGAGAACCGCAAGTAGTACGAAAAATAAGGTCTTGTCGCAATTTATGGTCGCTTCCCTGTTCGATACACACCTGGGGTTTAATGATGTGACTTTCTTCGAGGAGAACAGGGATTTTTTCGACGGACACGTGACCTTGCCGATATTACGCGAACCTCTGCTTCGAAAATATGAAACAAAGAAAGCTTATTTGAATAATCCGAAACCGGTTTCCGATGCGATGCTGTATGGAGTTACCCCCGAAAATGGAAAGATGATTATTGCCGGCGAAGGAATGAGAAAATTACAACAAGTGATACAGGCGAATAAGGGTAAAGTCATCTTGATTAATTTTTGGGGAGGATGTCCGGCTGCAATTGACAATCTTAGTATTTTGAATGATTTGTCGGAAATATATAAAAATGATGAGGTGGCTTTTGTTTCGATTGCTGATGATGACCCAATAATTAGGAAATGGGCGGACGATTATGATTTGAAAGGACAAAAGTATTTCTGGCCTGATCCGGATACCCGTGAAATTATGAAAAACTGGCATATTTTCTGGAGCCCGTATTATCTCTTAATCGATAAAGAGGGAGTTATCGTGGATTATGGGTCACATATTTTACCCCGTATGGACCGGACCCGGGAAAAAATAGATTGCCTTCTGGAAGAATAAACTTGTGGATATCACTTTTCATTTTAAAAATGACCTTTTCATTTTGAAAAGGTCATTTTTTTGTTTAGAATCGGAAGATGATAATTAATATGTTGATATATAGTGTATTGTTGAAATGATCAGGGCTTATGGCATAACTTTGGCATAGGGGGGGTGAGAAATTATAATTTAAAAGCGATGAGTTATGGAAATTTTATCATTTGTATTTCTTTGTGCCGTAGGGGCACTGATGTATTGGTTTTTCTTTAAGTGTGTCGACTGGTTCGAAAAGATTTAAAAAAGGAGGAACAATATGTTTACAGCATTATTTATTTTAAGTGTAGTGATGTTCGGTTATATGATGTATGTGCTCATCAAGCCGGAGGAATTTTAATCGGAGCTTTGCTTTTGAGTGAAACATGAAAAGTGAAAAAGGAAAAGTTCTGCAGGAAACAGACAGGACTTTTAAATTAAGATGAAAGAAATGAATACAGAAATTTTAGGTAGTGTATTGCAAATCGTGGCCTTGGTGGTACTGTCTTATCCGCTTGGGCGCTACATAGCGAAAGTATATAAAGGGGAGCGGACGTGGTTGGATTTTATGGCTCCTGTAGAAAAATGGATGTATAAAATTTGCGGAATCGATCCGAATGAGGAGATGGGCTGGAAGAAATTTCTTTTTGCTCTTCTGACCGTGAATGTATTCTGGTTTTTCTGGGGTATGGTGTTGTTGGTATGCCAGGGCTGGTTGCCGTTGAATCCTGATGGTAATGCAGGACAATCTCCTGATTTGGCTTTCAATACCTGTATCAGTTTTATGGTAAATTGTAATTTGCAGCACTATAGCGGTGAAAGCGGGTTGACTTATTTTACTCAGCTGTTTGTAATTATGCTGTTCCAGTTTATTACGGCAGGCTGTGGTATGGCGGCTTTGGCCGGAATGTTTAAAGCGATGGCAGCCAAGACAACCAGGACGATCGGTAATTTTTGGGTACTGTTGGTTAAAAGTTGTACCCGTATTTTATTCCCCTTGTCTTTGATTGTCGGATTTATTCTGATATTGAACGGAACGCCGATGGGATTCGACGGTAAGATGGAACTGACCACTTTGGAAGGAGCGGCTCAAACCGTTTCGCAAGGTCCTACGGCGGCAATCGTGCCGATCAAGCAATTGGGTACGAACGGAGGAGGATATTTCGGAGTAAACTCTTCACATCCTTTGGAAAATCCGACTTTCCTTACCAATATGGTGGAGTGTTGGTCGATTCTGATCATTCCGATGGCTATGGTTTTTGCATTCGGTTTTTATATCAAACGGAAAAAGTTGGCCTATACGATTTACGGAGTAATGTTGGTGGCTTATTTGGTGGGAATTTGTTTTGCTCATCATTTCGAGATGGCCGGTAACCCCAGAATTGACGAAATGGGTATCGCCCAGAATATCGGTTCCATGGAAGGTAAAGAGATGCGGATCGGTGCTGCCGGTACTGCTACCTGGAGTCAAACCACGACAGTGACTTCAAATGGTTCGGTCAACGGTATGCATGATAGTACTATGCCGCTAACCGGGATGTTCACGATGTTGAATATGATGATCAACTGCTGGTTTGGTGGTGTCGGTGTCGGTTTTATGAACTATTATACCTTCCTGATCATAGCTGTGTTTATCAGTGGTTTGATGGTGGGACGTACACCGGAATTTTTAGGTAAGAAGGTGGAAGCCCGCGAAATGAAGATCGCTTCGATTGTCGCTTTGTGCCATCCCTTTATTATCTTGGTAGGCACTGCAATCGCAGCCTATCTTTATGCTCATGCTCCTGGTTTTGTCGAAAGTGAAGGCGGTTGGCTGAACAATCCTTCATTCCATGGTTTCAGCGAAATGTTGTACGAATATACTTCATCTGCTGCCAATAACGGATCCGGATTCGAGGGCTTGGGCGATAATACTTATTTCTGGAATTTTACCTGTGGTTTGGTACTGATTCTCGGTCGGTATTTACCGATAGTGGGGCAGGTTGCTATAGCCGGATTGTTAGCAAATAAGAAATTTATTCCCGAAAGTGCCGGAACTTTGAAAACCGATACCGTGACTTTTGCTGTGATGACTTTTGCCGTTATTTTCATTGTGGCTGCACTGTCATTCTTCCCGGCTTTGTCATTGGGACCGATCGCCGAATACTTTAGTTTATAAAACATCAGAAACGTCAAAGAAGATATGAAAAATAATAAGTCCGCTTCCTTATTTCCAAGGGAGTTAGTGATAGAAAGCCTGAAACAGGCGTTCGTGAAATTGAATCCACGGACCATGATTAAAAATCCGATCATGTTTACGGTAGAAGTCGCAACATGGGTTATGCTGCTGGTGATTGTTGGGATTGCAGTGACCGGTGATACGACTCAGGGATCGGTAGGATATAATATTGCTATATTTATCGTTTTGTTTGTTACTTTGTTGTTTGCGAATTTTGCCGAAGCTATTGCTGAAGCCCGTGGAAAAGCACAAGCCGACAGTTTGCGGAAAACCCGGGAAGAAACGCCGGCTAAATTGCTTGTCAATGGTACGACAAAAGTGATCAGCAGTAATCAACTCAAAAAAGGAGATGTCTTCGAATGTGTAGCGGGTGATGTGATTCCCTCAGACGGAGAGATCATCGAAGGGCTGGCTTCTATTGATGAGAGTGCGATTACAGGTGAGTCTGCTCCGGTGATTCGTGAAGCAGGCGGTGATAAAAGTTCTGTGACTGGGGGAACAAAAGTGCTTTCTGACCGGATTCTGGTGAAAGTGACAACCCAACCGGGAGAATCGTTCTTGGATAAAATGATTGCATTGGTTGAGGGGGCTTCCCGTCAAAAGACTCCGAATGAAATCGCCCTGACCATTTTGCTGGCTGCATTTACTTTGGTATTTGTGATCGTATGTGTTACTTTGATTCCTTTCGGTGATTACTCTGCAACGGCAATTTCTATTGCAGCCATTGTGTCTCTGTTCGTATGTCTGATTCCGACAACCATTGGTGGTTTATTGTCTGCAATCGGTATTGCCGGAATGGATCGGGCACTGCGTGCCAATGTGATCACTAAATCCGGAAAAGCTGTGGAAACGGCCGGTGATATCGATACTTTATTACTGGATAAAACCGGAACGATCACGATTGGTAACCGGAAAGCAACCAATTTTTATCCGGTTGCCGGAATTGACGAGAGAGAATTTATTGAGGCCTGTCTGATGTCTTCATTGTCTGATGAAACTCCGGAAGGGAAGTCGATTGTAGAACTGGGACGTGAGCGTGGTTTCCGTATGAGGGATTTGAATACCGTGGGAGCTAAGATGATCAAATTTACCGCCGAGACGAAATGTTCGGGAGTAGATATGATGAACGGTACACGGATCCGGAAAGGGGCATTCGATGCAATCCGGAAAATAGTTGAAAATGCCGGACATACCTTCCCGAAAGAGTGCGAAAAGATCATTACTTCTATCTCAAATGACGGAGGAACTCCGCTGGTAGTTGCTCTGAATGAGAATGTTATCGGAGTGATCGAATTGCAGGATATTATCAAACCGGGTATTCAGGAACGTTTTGAACGGTTGAGGAAAATGGGAGTGAAGACGGTGATGGTGACCGGTGATAATCCTCTGACTGCCAAATATATTGCAGAAAAAGCAGGAGTGGATGACTTTATTGCAGAAGCCAAACCGGAAGACAAAATGGAATATATCAAAAAAGAGCAGGCTGGAGGAAAACTGGTCGCTATGATGGGGGATGGTACCAACGATGCGCCGGCATTGGCTCAGGCTGATGTGGGGGTTGCAATGAACAGCGGTACGCAGGCTGCTAAGGAGGCCGGAAATATGGTGGACCTCGACAACGACCCGACCAAGCTCATCGAAATCGTTGAAATCGGTAAACAGTTGCTGATGACGCGCGGAACACTGACTACATTCAGTATCGCGAACGATGTTGCCAAGTATTTTGCCATCGTGCCGGCTTTGTTCATGGTCGCTATCCCGCAGTTGGCAGCATTGAATATCATGCACCTGCATAGTCCGCAAAGCGCAATACTCAGTGCAGTTATTTTCAATGCGCTCATCATCCCGGCTTTGATTCCGTTGGCATTGCGCGGTGTGGCTTACAAGCCGATCGGGGCCTCCGCCTTGCTTCGCCGCAACCTGCTCATCTATGGGGTAGGAGGGATAATCGCTCCGTTCGTCGGTATCAAGCTGATCGATTTGGTGGTAAGCATGTTTATGTAATCATTAATAATAAAATAAAGAAAAACAAGTATGATATCAACTCTTTTCAAATCATTTAAACTGACAATAGCATTCAGTCTGTTGTTTAGTATCTGCTACATCTTCGTCTTATGGATTTTTGCACAGGTAGCAGGCCCGAACAAAGGTAACGCCGAAGTTCTTGAACTCAATGGCAAGGTCGGGGGAGCCGCAAACGTAGGCCAGAACTTCACGGAGGACATCTATTTCTGGGGACGCCCCTCTTGTGCAGGCGACGGCTACGACGCTTCTTCTTCCGCCGGAAGCAACAAAGGCCCTTCCAACAAAGAATACCTTTCGGAAGTCAAAGCGCGCATCGACACCTTCCTCGTTCATCATCCTTATCTGACACGTGAGGAAGTGCCCGCCGAAATGGTCACCGCCAGCGCTTCTGGACTCGACCCCGATATCTCCCCGAAAGCCGCCTACGCACAGGTACAACGTGTCGCACAGGCCCGCGGCCTCTCGCCCGAAAGCGTCATGGCCCTGGTGAATGCTAATACCGAAGGACCATTATTAGGTTTGTTCGGCCCGGAGAAGGTCAATGTCCTGAAATTGAATATCGCTTTGGAAAAGGCCGAAAAAAATAAATAACAATCGTATCGAAATACCAAACGCAGGGTAAAAATCATCAGATAAACGTATTTATGGGTAAATACCTAGGTAAAAACGCATAAAAA
>OGRQ01000473.1_pt1 | contig 48073 bp, 31 predicted proteins | sample 1553521 | NCBI WGS metagenome assembly OGRQ01 (sample SAMEA2580088, study PRJEB22360) | human gut metagenome | biome: human gut; feature: human-associated habitat; material: faeces | place: Denmark | collected 2008/2010
CCGGTCTGACGGTATAAAACCCGAAATCGGAATAGATAGAAAAAAATAAACCTACTTTTAAAGTAGTTAAATAGGTTTCAACGGTTACAAAAGTTTTAAAAGTCAAGTCTAACCGTTGAAACCATGGTAACTTATGTAATCGCTGTAACTAAAAAAGTTTTATTCATCCAGTTTATTTTCTTGCTTGCTGAAGCTTCGAAGCAAGATTAGTCCGGAAGTTTTCGGGCCTGTAGCTTATCCGGACATTCCTGTAGTAAGGTGGCGATTGTTTTCTGAAATACCGGATGGACAAAATCCGGTAAGATTTCTGCCAGAGGAGTCAGTACAAAATTGCGTTCCTGCATACGGGGATGAGGAAGTATTAAATCCGGCGTATTCAGAATGACAGAATCATAAAATAACAGGTCGATATCGATCGGACGGGAAGAATAGCGAGGTCCGCCGGCAAGTCTGATCCGTCCTAAGCGTTTTTCTGTTTCGAGACAACGTTGTAAAAAATCGAAGGCCGATAACCGGGTTTGAAAAACAACGACCTGGTTGAGAAAGTTTTCATCACATTCGAAGCCCCAGGGGGCTGTTTCGTAAAACGACGAAGCCATTACCCATTGCTCTGTCGATGACAATATTCGAATGGCTTCTGTTATAAGCTGGCGTTTATTGCCGGAATTGCTTCCCAGTATGGTGACTACCTGCATCTTTTACCCGTTCTTTTTGTAATATTGCCGGTTATTGTTGCCTTTATTATTGTTGTTATTGTTATTCTTCTGGTAGTTTTTGTTCATCGGCTTATTGGAACTGGGCTTGCTCTTTTTCTGTAGCAGATCTTTCGGATTGGAAAGAGTCATACCCTCCGGTAAGATAACGGTACAGCCGCATAAGGTGTTGATGTCGTTATAGATTTGTTCGTCTTCGACGCTATCTTTATTCCAGGTGAGGAATGATTTCTTCATGTGGTTGGCGGTCAGAACGATCAGTGCTCTTTTTTGTTCCGGATCTTCCAGCTCTTTGATTTTGTCGATGAGTTTTTCAACTAATTTGCCGTAGTGCTTGTATTTGATGTGATTCGAACTGTAAGGCAATCTTTCCGGTTTCTCCTGTAGTTTGGAGAGAGAAGGGAGAGGATAGGGAGTATCTATATCCAATTTAAATTCAGACATGATGGCCAGATGATCCCAAAGTTTATGCCGGAAATCGGGAACGTCCCGTAAGTGAGGATAAAGATTTCCCATCACGTCGATTACTGTCTTTGCGGCTCTGGTTCTTTCTTCCCGGTCTTCAATGGTCAATAGGTAATCTACCATTTTTTGTATGTTACGTCCATATTCAGGAAGTAATAATTTTTTCTTTTGGGTATTATATTCCATAAAAATACTATGTGTTTCTTAATCGCAGTACGTTGTTTTTACCAGATATAAAGAAAATATTTATTTATTTGCAGACTTTAACCGGATTTCTCCGGGTTGAAGGCAATCCGAAAATCGCTATTCTGTAAAATAGTGATTTCAAGGTATCTCTTTCAGATTATGAGGCAAATATACGCTTTTTAGTGTTCTGACGGAAGTTTTTAGTCTGCTTGAATGTATAATTTTGCAAATTTTAACAAAAGAGTCCGGCTTCCCCCTTCACGGAAGACCACTTTTGCCTTTTTTTGTACTCCTAAACCTTCCAGGTTGACCACTTTTCCGGCTCCGAAGGTAGGATGGAAAATGATCATACCGGGAACGACCTGATTGGAGTCGATCGGTTTGAGTTTCGATCGGTCGATGGCCGGAATATCTATTGTTGCGGGTTTATTCAAAGCGATCGCCGGCTTATGTAAACCGGACATAGCTGTCGTTGTTTTTAATTTGAAACCTGAGGGTTCTTCCCGCATCGCGATATATCCTTCGAGGAATTCCTGATCGATCTCACCGATAAAACGGGAAGGCCGCGAGGATACCACTTGGCCGTTTTTGTAACGGGAAGTGGCGAACGACATGAAAGCCCGTTTTTCTGCCCGGGTGAGGGCGACATAGAAAAGCCGCCGTTCTTCTTCCAGGGCGGCAGGAGTGGTCACACATTGCTGGGCCGGGAAAAGTTCTTCTTCCAGACCGGTGATAAATACATTGCTGAATTCCAGTCCTTTCGATGCATGGATGGTCATGAGGGTCACTTTGTTTTGATCCCCTTCTTTATCTCCGTCCTGATCTGTCAACAACGCTACTCCTTCGAGGAAGGCCGGTAATTTATCGTCTTTCCCCTCTTTATAGGCGGTTTCACTGAAATCTTTGATACCGTTCAGGAGCTCCTGGATATTTTCTTTCCGGGATACGCCCTCCGGTGTTTCGTCATTGGAAAGGTCGTCGATGATACCGGAAGAACGGGCGATGATAACAGCTGCGTCATACGCATTTTCATTCGCTATCTGTTCCCGGAAACGTTCGATCAGACTACCGAATTTCTGTAATTTGGAAAGGGTACCGCTGTTGAAAGCGCCGGCCACCTTATCGAGGTTACAGAGTACGGTCCACAGGCTGACATGATATTTTCCGGCGATTTCCCGGATTTTATCTACGGTCGAATCTCCGATTCCCCGTCGGGGATAGTTGATGATCCGTTTGAAAGCTTCTTCATCGTTCTGATTCACGGTCAACCGGAAATAAGCCAGCAAATCCTTGATTTCTTTCCGTTGGTAGAAAGATTGGCCGCCGTAAATTTTATAAGGAATATTCCGTTTACGGAGGGCTTCTTCTAAGATACGCGACTGGGCATTCGTACGGTAGAGAATAGCAAAATCGCTGTATTCCTGCTGCTCGTAATTGGCTAGCCGGAAGATTTCATTCGTGACCTGGAAACCTTCTTCCTTATCGGATAAGGCCCGCAATACCTTGATCTTTTCACCTTCTTCATTTTGAGAAAAGGTCTTTTTGGGAATTTGTTCTTTGTTCTTACTGATCACACAATTCGCTGCATCTACGATCGTGGTCGTCGACCGGTAATTTTGCTCCAGTTTGTATAGCTTGTATTCCGGATAATCGTTTTTAAAATTAAGGATGTTCTCGATCCGGGCTCCCCGGAAAGAATAAATACTTTGTGCATCATCCCCGACTACACAGATGTTATGATGCCGGTCCGAAAGTTTTTTTACGATCAGGTATTGGGCGTAATTGGTATCCTGATATTCGTCGACCAGGATATAATTGAATTTCTGTTGATATTTGGCCAGAATGTCCGGGAAATCACGGAACAGGATATTGGTTTGCAACAAAAGATCGTCGAAATCCATGGTATCCGATTGTTTGCAACGCTGCTGGTATTGTTTGTAGATTTCTCCCAATAACGGGCGTTTGCTGGCTGTATCTTCGGATAAAATGCGGGAAGATTGGGCATAACTCTGAGCGACGATCAGGTTGTTTTTTGCCATCGAAATCCGTCCGAGGATCGTGCTCGGTTTGTAAATCTTATCGTCCAGTTTCATGTCTTTGACGATGGCCTTGATCATATTTTTAGAATCCTGGGTATCGTAGATGGTATAGCTCGATGTATAGCCTAATTTCTCGGCTTCGAATCGCAGGATTTTTGAAAAAATCGAGTGGAAAGTTCCCATCCACAGGTTGGCAGCGATTTCCTGGCCCACTAACTCTGCGATTCGTTTTTGCATTTCACGGGCAGCTTTATTGGTAAAGGTCAGGGCCAGAATTTTATAGGCCGGCACTCCCTGACTGAGCAATTGGGCTATCCGGTAGGTCAATACACGTGTTTTGCCTGAACCGGCACCTGCAATGACCAATGAAGGACCTTCTGTGTTGATGACCGCCTCCTGCTGACTGCTGTTTAATTCATTGATAAAATCCACCCTGAATAAATTTTTGATCGACGATAATGATTGATTATTTCCCGTAGCAAAATTAAAAATTAATCTCCAGCCTCACAAAATACCGGGGATTTTTAGTAATATTGCAAGGATAATCGTAAAAGTGTGTGGACATGTAAGTGTTGTAAAACTCTTCTGTATGTTATGGTTGAGAAATAAATGTTGATCGTATGCGGTATGTATTGTTGCTGTTTTTCGTATTCCTGGCCGGACTTGGATTTTCCCAGCGGATTCAGATAGAAGGGGTGGAAGTGAACTATTCTTCTGATTATCCGGACGGACCGCTGTATGTTATCCGTCGGACTCAGGCTGAAGCTGCTCCGGAAGGTCAGGTGAGTTTTGTGCCGGGAGGAGATCGTTGGGAATTCGGCTGGACTTACGAGGGTTCCCCTCAGGCCGTTGTTCCGTATGAGGATTCTACCCGCTTGGCCGTCCCTTTGCTGGGGAACGGACTCTATACTTTTACTGCCCGAAAGGACGGGGTGAATACGGTTCAGGAACGGTTTTATGTGTTTTATGATTTTATGGATTTTAAAATTACTTTGACCGATGTACTGGATTGTGAATATATTACGATTCATATCGATTATCTTTATATTCCCGATTTTGCCGGTTTCCCCGGTGGAGAGAATGTGGATTACTGGGTCGATTGGGATGGCAAAGAACGGCAATTGTCTTCTATGAATGACTATCGGTATGAAGATCTAAGTCAGTCTGTCGCCGGATGTGCCGAAGATGTGTCTTGCCGCATTAGGATCAAGGATCGTTTCGGATTCGTATGGGAAAGTAACGAAGTGACTTACGAATCGATGATCCCGGAGGCTGTCCCTGAACTGACTCTGGGAAATACGGTGGATGTGGTCGGGGAAGTCGGCGATGAAATGGGACAGGCACCTTTAGAAGTAGAATTCGATGCTTCCGGTTCTAAAAATGCTTCTTCTTATGAATGGTATTTGTATAAAGATACGACCGATTTGGTCGGAATGGTCTTATCGCCCGAGGATAGCCTGATTGGAAATCAGATCCGGACACAGGAAGATTTTGTTTATACTTACGAGCATTCCGGGCGGTATAAGGTAATGCTCGTAGCCATTCATGGAAAAGGAAATTTTTGCCGGGATACTTCGGATATACAATATGTAAATGTCGTCGAATCTTTGCTGGATGTTCCGAATGTATTTACACCCAATGGAGACGGTAAAAATGATATTTTTAAAGTGAAAGCCTTGTCTCTGGAATCTTTCCAAGGGGTGATTCTGAACCGTTGGGGACGTAAGATCTACGAATGGAACGACCCTTCGGAAGGCTGGGACGGACGTATCGGAGGAAAATATGCGGGCCCGGGAACCTATTTTTATGTGATTACTGCCAAAGGAAGAGAGAAGGTGAACCCTCCGAAATATGTTAAAAAAGGAGCTTTGTTGTTAGTCCGTTAAGGGAAATATTTTCTTTCAACTAAATTTTTAGTTGAAAAGTTTGTTTTATCGTTGAAATCTTTCTTTATTTGTGATGGAATATCAAAACTATCGAAATGAAGGTATATTTCATCCTTGGAATCCTGTTTTGTAGTATAGGAAGTTATGCTCAGGACATCGGTCGGCAAATTTTAGAAAGAGAGTTGGACCGGAATCATTACGATGAGGTTTTAAGAGGTGTCGATTCTTTATACCGGATAGAAGGTAAATCTTCCGATTTGCTTTTTTATGAAGGCAAAGCCAATGAAGGGATGTTGCGTTATAAGGCGGCTTACCGCTGTTATTCGGAGTGGTTGGAGCGGGATTCTTCCGATCGGGATGCCCGGCTTGCTTTGGCGCGGGTAGCAGCCTTGGCGGGGCGGACGATGAAAGCGGTCGATATCTATGAACAATTGGCCGGAGAAGATTCTCTGGATTTTTTTGTCAATTATCAGCTGGCCCGTTTGTATCAGCAGATAGGTAAAACTGTTCGGGCGATCGGAATCTATGATCGTTTATATCAGACAGACACGACAAATGTCACTTTATTGAAACGGATCGGAGATTGTTACAACCGGATAGGCTGGAGTATGAATGCCGTAGATCATTATTTACGTGCTTTCTGTTTGGACCCGGAAGATGGAGAGACTGTCGTGAAGGCTGTCAATCTGATGATGGCGAATACAGTTCTGTTCCCTGATTTTATCGGGCAGTCCGGGCCGCTTGTCGATACCGCTTTGATTTACTCTCCCCGGCTGAATGCTTTGAAACAACTCCGCGGCATCTTGTATTATTTATCCCGGCGTTATTTCGATTGTGAAACTACGTTTGAGGAACTGATTGCACAGGGTGATTCTACACGGGTGAATTTTAAATATCTGGGGTTGGCTCTTTTCCATATGAATCGTTTTAAGGAAGCTGTCGTTCCTTTGGCTATAGCCGATTCTTTATTTCAGGATGATTGGGGCAACCGTTTGGATCCCGAGTTGTCGATGCGGTATGGGGAGACGCTGGGCAAATGCAGGGAAACCGAAAAAGCGATGAAGGTGCTCGGTGAGATTGAACGACAGATGATGCCCGATACTTTGATGTTGTACCGCCTGGCATTCCTGAGAGGAAATGCTTGTGAAGAGGTGGATAAACGGGAACAAGCGGTGTGTCATTATTGGAGAGCCTATAAGTTAAAGGAAGACAACAAAAATATAATCTATACGCTGATGAGCTTTCACTGTGGTTTATGGACGGTCGAAGGCAGGCGTCGGCAAGCTTCGGAAGAAGAGGTGAGCAAATCTTTGTTTTTCCATGTCTTATTTCTACAAAAGATGAAAGCCCTTTCGTCCGGTGAACGGCATTACTTCAACGGTCTTTCCGGGGATATCCTCCGAAAAGAATTGGATGAACTGTTTTTCCGGCAGGAGGCCACCCTGGTCGTGGTTGATCCGGACGGTAAAAAATATACTTATTCTGCCGATGAAATGCGCGAATTGATTAAACCTTGAATACGGTAAAAGTTAAAATTCGAAGTAGCAGGGATTTTTATAACTTTATTTGCGGTATTGCAGATAAAGTTATTTTTATATTTGTGCATCGAGTAAATACTGCAGTTGGATGGATACTAATTTTAATACTTGTTTCAGGACATATTATCAGACTATGTGTCATTTTGCATATGGTTATCTGAAAGATTCTTTGAAGGCAGAGGATGTGGTACAACTTGTTTTTGTCAAAATCATCGATAATAGCGAGTTATTGGGAGCGAGTGAAGAATTGGTCAAGAACTACCTGTACAAAGCGGTCCGTAATGCTTGCCTGAATGAAATAAAACTCGGAGAAATCCATCAAACTATTCTTAGCCGGATACAACAGGATAAATTGAATGAAGATAACCTGATTTTTCATATCATCCGTTCGGAAATTTATCAGGAGATCATGAAAGCGGTCAAAGAGTTACCCCCTAGATGCCAGCATGTCTTTGAACTCGCTTTTATCGACCAGAAAACTAATGAAGAGATTGCTGAAGAACTGCACTTGAGTGTGAATACGGTCAGAGTTCAAAAAAATAAAGCCAAACAATTACTCCAACTCAAATTGAAAGATTTGTATCCGCTGGTCCTGTTTTTCCTGAACTCCCTGTTAAAAAACTGAGTTCCGATAATTCCGGGAATTTTCTGGCTTTCAGTCTTTAAAAATCATAAACGGAAAATTGCATCGATTTGTAAACTTCACGAGCTGATTATACCTAGAGTTAATCTTGTTTATATTCGTCTTCGGGGCTTGTGTTCGGGGACCGGGTTGCTTCGACTGACCTTATCACTTCATGGTAAGCTGATCGTGACCTGAAAACCCTAAATCCCAACAAAAAGAGAATTTTCAAATCTACATCCCATGAGTTGGCTTAAAAATCAAAACTCTACAGAAAACTATTCCGATAAAATAATCCGACTACCCGTAGTCCGATCGGATAATTAGGTATTTCATTCTATAAAACTTTCCTCATCTTTCCTTTAGTTAGTAGTACTAACGGAAGATGTTGGGTTTTGTGCCGGAAGACCATTGGAGCAGGAACGAGTGTCCGGTTAAGTTTTCCGAATGCCCGACCGGGTCTGACGACACAAAAACCGGAATCGGAATAGAAAGATAAAAAATTGAACCTAGGTTTACCTGTATCGGTGTCATTTCATTCCTAAACGGTGTATACCTTTCAGGTTCCTGATGTCGGATTTTTATCAGAAACAAAGTTCCGCCAATCGGTATTGCAGGTGTACTAATCACGACTCTCCGGTACGTCGTTGCTGTTTGGGTTTATACGGGCGTGTGATAAATAAATATAAATTTAACATTTATTAACTAGTCGTTTCGGGTGAGTTGTTTGTATTAATATTAAAAATCACTTAAAAGATGAAAAATCCATATCTGATTGCCAGACAACTGCTGGCTTTTTTAAAAGACGAATTGCAGGAGGGCGAGCGGGAAGAAGTTGCCCGGATGATAGCCGGGGAGAGAGAGTTGACCGGGCTGGTGGAAGAATTGAAGGATAAGGAGAAAATCCGTCGGGAACTGGAAAGAATCGCTTCTTTCGATACGGAGAAAGCGCTGAGAAAGATTACACGGCAAAACGGGATGCTGGTGGGAAGAAGACTATACCGGGGCTGGAAAATAGCAGCCGGTATAGTCATTTTGATCGGTGTTTCGGCTACCTGTTGGTTGTGGTCGGGCCGTTTGCAGAAGGACAAAGAGTATATGGCTGCGGAACAATCTTTGGTAACGGGAGTGGTCACCTGGAAAAATTCTTCGGGTGAAGTGTATGCCTTGGATACTTTATCGGCAACCGTGAAGAATAATCAGGAAAAAATATTGGTGACCAATAGTGACGGCCTGCTGAAGATACAGGATGCCGGTGACCGGAAAAGTCCGGCAGCTGTCGGGCAGAACGTTATTCAGGTACCTTGCGGAGGTACTTATATCATTCAATTGGAAGACGATACCCGGGTTTATCTGAATTCCGGGAGTACGATAGAGTTCCCTTCGAAGTTCAGCGCTGGCGAAAGACGGGTGAAATTGCAGGGAGAAGCCTATTTTGAAGTAACTCAGGAGCAAGGGCGGCCTTTTTACGTAGAATCGGAATTACTGACTGTGAAAGTGCTGGGAACGGTGTTCGACGTGAAAGTATATGAAGAGGATACCCGGGTTTATACGACTTTAGTATCGGGCAGCGTGGAAGTGACGGACCGGCAGGGAGAGAAAAGGAAGATTGTGCCCGGTGAACAGTTCAGCCTGGACACGAAGACCGGCCAATCAACCGTCACTACGGTCGACGTGGAGATCGCTACAGCCTGGAAAGAGGGTATTTTCTATTTCAAGGACGAACCCCTGGAGGAGATCATGAAAATCCTGGCCCGTTGGTATAACCTGGATATCTTCTATGCTGGCGAACAGATGAAACAAACCGTGTACAGCGGGAAAATGAAGATGTATGTTTCGGTGGAGGATATCCTGCGTAAGTTTGAAAAATCAGGTGATTTGCATTTCGAATTAAAAGGAAAGGCTTTGACCGTTTATGGAAAATAAAGAAACGGGATCTGATCCATCCCGTCCCCGATAGCAATCGTGGTGAAACGATTGTGTTTTTGTTTAATTTAAACTATACAAATTTATGAAAGAAAATTGGATTTTATGGCCTCTGGGCAGGCAAAAGTATGTCAAACGATGTTTTTTAGGTATGCGGCTGACTATGTATTTATTGTTGCTCGGTACGCTTCATCTGGCAGCAAACACTTATTCGCAGAATTCCGGTGTCTCTCTGAATATGCACAATGTATCCCTGAGAGAGGTGGTGGAAAAATTGCAAAAAGTGACCGATTACACGTTTCTGTACAAGAATGATCTTTTGAAAACGGGAGATCGTTTGGATGTGAATGTAAAAGACCGGGAGATCCGGGAAGTCCTCGACGAGATTCTGTCTCCCCGCGGACTGGCTTTTGAAATCGACGATAAAGTGATCGTTATCCGTCAGCAAAATTCCGCTCAGCAACAGGTTGAAGAAATCCGGATACAAGGAAAGGTGGTGGATGAAAAACGGATTTCCTTGCCGGGAGTTACGGTATTGGTCAAAGGGACCGATTTAGGAGTAACTACGGATGAGCAGGGAAAGTTCCAGCTCCGGCTCCCGAAAAGTAGTCAGGAGGTCGTGTTGGTGTTCTCTTTTGTCGGTATGAAAAAGAAGGAGGTGAGCTGGAAGGGAGAAGCTGAATTGAAGGTGGTCATGACTGTCGAAGCCGCCGAGATGGAGGAGGTGGTGGTAACCGGTATTTTCGAACGGAAAAAAGAAAGCTTTACAGGCAGTGCCAGTACATTTAAAGGCGAACAACTGAAAATGGTCAGTAACCAGAATATTTTGTCGGGATTACGTTCCCTCGATCCTGCTTTTGCCATTATCGAGAATAATCAATATGGATCCGATCCGAATCGTCTGCCGGATATCGAAATCCGGGGAAAGAGCAGTATTGTGGGGTTTAAGGAGACTTTCGGTGAAGATCCTAATCAACCTTTATTTATATTGGACGGATTCGAGACCACCTTGCAAACCGTTATGGATTTGAGTATGGACCGGGTGGCTTCTCTGACAATATTGAAAGATGCCGCTTCTACCGCTATCTATGGGGCAAAAGCGGCTAATGGTGTCATTGTCATCGAAACAAAAACCCCGGAAAAAGGAAAATTGCGGTTGAGTTACAACGGTAATTTCGATGTCACGATGGCCGACTTGTCGGATTATAACCTGATGAATGCCAGAGAGAAACTCGAATTTGAAAAATTAGCCCGGAAAAATGAATATTCTAATTCTATTACAGCCGAGAAAGATAAAGAATACCGTTATGCTTGGATAGAGGCGGAAATAGAACGGGGTGTAGATACCTATTGGTTGTCGGAGCCGCTAAGGGTAGGATTTAACCACCGGCACAACTTGTATGCCGAAGGAGGGGATGGACAAATGCGATACGGCCTTGGCTTGAGCTATAATAATACCCAGGGAGTGATGAAAGGGTCCGGTAAAGAAATTGTCAGCGGGAATATCGATCTGTTGTACCGGGTAAAGAACCTGATTTTTTCGAATAAATTTTCTATGGACTACCGGACAAATGAAAATCCTGCTGTTCTTTTCTCCGAGTATGCGGCAGCCAATCCTTATTATCGCAAAAGAAATGAAAACGGTGAAGTTGAAAAATGGCTGGAAAATACCCGGTATTCACCGACTGCAGGGTATGAAAACATAGGAGAATCACCTGTTGGAAATCCTTTGTATAATGCTACTTTGAATAATTTTAACCGGGAAAAAAGTACCCTGTTCCGGAATAATTTTATTATAGAATGGAGTATTTATAACAATCTGAAACTGCGGGGCAGAATCGGTATCACCAAATCGAATTCCGAATCGGAGATTTTTTTGTCCCCGGAACATACGCAGTTTGAAGAGACGGACAAGTTGGAGAAAGGATCTTACCAGAATACACACATGGATGATTTTTCATACGAGTCGGATTTTACCGTCCGCTATGGTTGTTTATTAAAGGAAGTACATCAGCTGAATGTGGTGGGAGGAACCTATATTTATGCCCAGGAAGGTAACCGAAAAGGTTTCAGTGCTGTCGGTTTCCCGGAGGGAAATTACGTTACCCCCTCTTTTGCCAATGCTTATACGCCTAATTCTAAACCTACTTATGTGGGCTCGATACGGAGGTCTGCCAGTTTTTATCTCAATGGGGGATATGCCTACAATAACCGTTATCTGCTGGATTTTAACATCCGTTCCGACGGCTCTTCCGTGTTCGGTAGCAATAAACGCTATACGACAACCTGGGCGGTCGGTCTGGCTTGGAATCTCTACAATGAGAAATTTATGGCCGGGGCTTCACAGCTGATCGATATGCTTCGTTTCAGGGCCTCGATCGGAAATCCCGGGAATCAGAATTTCGGTTCTTTCCAGACCTTTACTACCTATCGGTTTGATAATTGGCTGATGAATGGTTTCGGGACCGGTGTGATTATCGAAGGATATGGAAATCCCGATTTGAAATGGCAAAAGACCCTGGATAAAAATATCGGAATGGATCTTTCTATGTTCGGTAACCGTTTCCATGTCACGCTCGATTTGTATCATAAAAATACCGACCCTCTATTGGCTGTGATCGGAATTCCTTCTTCTGTCGGGACTTCCCAGATGCTGACCAATATCGGCCGGCAAGTGGAAAAAGGGATTAACGGAACAATCAAATATTCTCCTCTCTACCGTCCGGAAGAACGGAAGAATTATACGATCAGTGTTAATTTCAGGACGAGTAAAGCCGAATATGCCCATATAGGGAATAAACTGGATCAGTTCAATACTGAAAATAAATCGACCAATAGTACCAGTCTGTCGCGGTATTACGATGGAGGTAGTCCGACAGCTTTGTGGTCGGTGCGTTCGGCAGGAATCGATCCGTCGAGTGGGAAAGAAGTGTTTGTGAAGAAAGATGGAACCTATACTTTTCAATACGACTACGACGAAGAAGTGGTTGTAGGCAATTCGCGTCCTAAAATTGAGGGAGTCATCGGAAACACTTTGTATTATAAAGGATTCTCATGCAGCCTGCAATTGCGTTATAGCTTGGGAGGCGATGTATTTAACAATGCTTTGTATAGTAAGGTGGAAAACATCTCTTCCGAGGGGCTGAAGAGCAACCAGGACAAACGGGCGTTATCACAACGTTGGGTAAATCCCGGGGACATTGCTAAATATAAAGACATTTCCCTGACCGAATATACCCCCATATCTTCCCGTTTTGTACAAAAAAATAATTACCTCTCTATCGAATCGGTACGCCTGGGGTATGAGTTCGGACCGGAATTGGTCCGGCGGATCGGGATGTCACAGTTGTCGCTGAATGCCTATATGAACGATATTGCCCGTTTCTCGTCGATAAAAAGTGAAAGGGGAATCGACTATCCTTTTGCCCGTACTTTATCGGTTTCGGTTTCGGCAACTTTTTAATCGGATTGTTGTGTAACTAATTGAAAATAAAGTCATGAAGTATAAAAATATAATCATTTCCCTGGCCTTGATCTTCGCTTTTGGATGTTATTCATGTGATAATTGGCTGGATGTGAAACCGGACGATAAAGTCTCGGAAGAAGAAGTTTTTAGTAGTATCGAAGGTTTCCGGAATGCTTTGAATGCAATTTATATCGAAATGAATGCAGCAGATCTCTATGGCAAAAGCCTGGGATCGGAACTGGTCGAGGTGATGGGACAACGTTACAATGTAAATACCGAATGGACGGAAATGACTTCGGTGATGGAGTTCAAATACAAAAGCAGTTCGGTTATCCGTCGTTTTGAGGGGGTCTGGACTTCCGCTTATGCCTTGATCAGTAATATCAATCATATCCTGAAGAATTGTGAAGAACGGCGGGAAGTGCTGGTAGGCGACAATTACAACCTGATCAAGGGAGAGGCTCTGGCCTTGCGGGCTTATTTGCATTTTGACCTGTTCCGTTTGTTCGGCCCGGTATACAGTAGCGATACTACTGCGGTTTCCCTTCCTTTTTATCCTGAATTTTCATTTACGGCGAATGAGTTATTACCGGGGCACGAGTTTTTACAGTTGGTTATCGCCGATCTGGAGACTGCCGGTAAATTGCTGGAAGTGGATCCGATCATACAGAAAGGGCCGTCCTGGAGTGAAGATATGTATGATCAGAACCGGAATCGGGTGTCACGTATGAATTATTATGCCGTTCAATTGTTACGGGCCAGGGTGGAGTTGTATGCCGGGCATAAAAAACAGGCCTTGGCTGCCGCTGTGAAGGTGATCGGGGTACAGGAAGATTACTTTCCCTTTACTCCGGCATCAGATGTTTCGGCAGGTACGGATAATCCGGACCGTTTGTTTTCTTCTGAATTGGTATTTGCCTTGGAAAATCCACAACGGGCGACGATTTACAATTCACTGTTTAACCCTGAAAACGTAAAGTTGGAAAATCTGTTGCTGGTGCGGCAAAACAAACTGGACGCTCTTTTTACCGAGGACCGGGATTATCGTTATAAAGCCTGGTTCCCCCAGGAAAAAACGGTCGGAGGAGTTGCTTGCCGGGTATTTCATAAATTAGCGGATGTGGCTAATGTAGATCTGAAATTTAATATACTACTCCCGATGCTGAGGGTGAGCGAAGCTTATTACATTGCTGCCGAATGTGAGGAAAATCCGGCAGAGGGGCTGAAGTACCTGAACTCGGTTTTGAATAACCGGGGCTTGGAAAGTGAAAAGAAAGAAGAATTGCTGCAAGATTATTTAACCCTCGAATACCGGCGTGAATTTTTTGGGGAAGGACAACTCTTCTTTTATTACAAACGCTTGAATGAAGAACGGATTCCCGATGCCGTTTCAGACTGGGAAAATGAGGTGAGGATGACGAAAACCGAATATGTGGTCCCGCTTCCTGAAAGTGAAATAAAATACAGGGACATGACTAACCAAGATAAAGCACTATGATTATGAAGACAATGAATAAAATATATAGCTTGAGCCTGGTAATTTGCTTACTGTTTTGTACAAGCTGTGAGAAAGAAATGATCACTTACAGCGGGGATAGTGCGGTTTATTTTCCGATCGTATCCCAGACGATGGGAACTATCGACTTTTCTTTTGCCGAATACCATAGCGATACTTTGTCGGTTGTTTATCATTTTGATATCAAGACGCTGGGGGAAGTAAAGGAGTATGACCGGACGGTGGCTTTCGAAGCCGTAGAAAATGATACTTTGCCTGCCCGGGCAGGTGTCGATTATGAGGTGTTGACTCCCCGGCCGGTTATCCCCAAAGGAGAAGTATCGACATCGGTGAGTGTCCGTTTTTTCAGGACCCGAGAACTATTGGAACAGTCTAAAGTGATCGAATTCCGGTTATCGGAAAATGAAGATTTTGATTTACGGATACCCTTATATTACGATGTAAGCTATACCAGTCTGATTTTTGTATTGAGCGAAAAGATTTATGAACCCTGGTGGTGGAGGAGCTATGGGAAAGACCGTTTCGGCAGGTGGACGAAGACGAAAGGGAATTTGATTTGTGATAAACTCAATATTCCGCGGGCAGATTGGAACGATATGTCCGGGAAGGTCGACGAGGCTTTTCTGACTTTTGCTTGTATCTGGATGTACGATTATCTCGAAAAGGAGAAAAAAGCCGGGCGTCCCGTATATGACGAACCGCTGAAAGAAGGTGAAGAATCGCCTTTGATGGAAATGGGACCTATGGCTAATCCTCAGTAATGAATGATTAAACAGAAAATTATGAAAACAGTATATAGATTTTTATTGGTTGCTCTCCTGGCTATGGCTGCCACTTCGTGTTTGTACGAAGACAAAGGAAATTATGATTATCATGCGATTAATGATATTACGATCGGGGGGATTGCTTCCGGTCAGGAATATCCTGTCGTGAGTTTTGTCGATACATTGCGGATAAAACCTCAGATTACTTGTGCTCAGTCTACGGATGAGAGTACGTTGGAATACCAGTGGAGCGTTTTGATTACAGAAGGAGAACAGTATGAACGGGTGATCGGTAAGGAAAAAAATCTGGAATGGCCGGCCGATTTAAAAGCCGGGAAATATACCGGCCTGTTTAAGGTATATGATAAAATCTCCGGTTTAAGTTGGATACAATCGTTTAAAATAGTAGCTACGACGGTTACTTCCGAAGGGTATCTGGTTTTATGCAGGCAGGAAAATCGCCCCCGGATGGACATTATTCATACGGTCGATCAAGACCGTGAACTGGTGGGAAGAGATATTTTTGACGGAGGCAGTCTGGTGGGTGAACCGATCGGATTCGATTATACCAGTGGGTTGTGGGGCTCCCTTGTCTTACATACCTCTGAAAGCTCCTGGTCTTTGAATACACAGGAACTGACTATCAGTGAAGAATCCGATCTCAAATATGAATTCGGAATGCCGCCGGCCTCGGTAGATGCACGGAAAGTGGAAATAACGACACTCCGGAACGATAATGTTTATGTATTGATCGATGCTGCAGGGGATATGTACATAAAACGGGAATGGGGGGAATTGTATGCTCTTCCTATAAATCATCTGAAAGGAGAAGATACTTATTTCGAAATGGCTCCCTGGATAGGGGTGCGGAAAGGGAAAGGGATTACTCAGGTAGACCAGAGTATTATGTTGTTCGACAATACGAATAAACGCTTTATGGAAATTCCCGGAGGAGCATTTCTGCCCCGGGTGATGCAATACGAGAATACCGATTTATGGCCCTCTGCTCAAGTGGATAAAGAAATTATCCATATGGAAAGCAATATGAATTACACTTTTGCTCTGATGAAAGATTCCGGAGGGAAAGTATGGATGTACGGGGTTGAATTGAATGGGGACAGTAAAAATGTGCAGAAATACCTGATGGAAGTAAAAGGTTCCGGAATAGAAAAAGCAACTGCTTTTGCCTTTCATTCTTTATATCCTTATCTGTTTTATGCTGTCGGCGGTGAGGTTTATCGTTTCGATTATTCCATGCAGGCTCCTGCCGAGAAAGTACTTACTTATCCCGATGCTACTGTCGTAAAACTCCACTTCCCGATTTATTTGGGTTGGATCGCCTATGCCGATTGGCAGAAAGAACGGCAATATAATCTGGTGGTCGGATACAATAATACCAAAAAGCCCGAAACGAACTGTGGTACGGTCGCTATTTACAAAGTACCTGCTTTGCGGGGAGATTTGACTCTCTGCAAAGAGTACACCGATTTAGGATATATTATCGATTTGGCTTATAAAGAAAATAATTAGGAGAATGAAAATAATTGGTTTATGTGTAGGTCTGCTGATCGGGTTCGGGGCTTGTCAGTCGCATCGGGATACCGTTGTCGGGATACGGGCGGAAGGGATACCTGTACCTGAGAAGGTTGTCCTGTCAATTTCCGATTCTACTTACGAAATTTTTCCGGATTCTCTGGGGATAGTACGTTTTGTGCTGCCTCCCGGAATAAAGGGTAGTTACGCTTCTTGCAGATGGGGAAAATTGCTCATTCCCCTTTATTTGGAACAGGGTAAAAACCTGGCGATCACGCTAGGGAATGAGCGGACCCCTGTTTTTGAAGGGCAGGGAGCGAAAGAAAACGAATATCTGAATAGTGAATTGTTCCGGCAGGTGAGCTTGAACAATGAACTGGAAGAGGATCGGTTTATCGGGGAAGTGAAGGTATTGGAGCAGAAATTATCGGCTTATTTGAAAGAAAAGCATCTGGATGCAGCTTTTACGGATACCGAAAGTAAAAGATTACATTATTGGGTTTGTACCTTGTGGCTGCAATATATTACTCCCTATCATCGTCCTTCGGATTCCTTTTATGAACAGTTGGAAAAAGCCGTTCAGGAAGATACGGCCCTGATGGAACTGCCGGAATATAGGAAGGCTTGGAAGGGATTGGTCGAAGTGATGGCAATGAAAGATTTGTGGACGCGGGATCCGTATGAAATAGTCGGAAAACAACTGGCTTATCTGGACGAAAGGATCGAAGATCCGGCTTTGAGCGGTTATCTGACAGACGAAATTATCGTTACTTATATCAGGAAGTATGGTATCGCTGAGGCCGGAGAATTACTACCACTGTATCGGGTAAAGGTACGGGAAGCCTCGAAGGTGAAGGCTTTGGAGAAATTGTGCTCTAAATGGGCTCGGATTGCCCCCGGACAATTGTCCCCCGATTTTGCTTGTCCCGATCTTTCCGGGAAGGTTGTGGGACTCTCCGATCTCAAAGGTAAATATGTATATATCGATGTCTGGGCGACCTGGTGTGGACCTTGTTGTGCAGAAATTCCGCATTTGCAAAAGTTAGAGCAGAAGTTCGCTACAAGAAATATCGCTTTTGTCAGCATTTCCTGTGACCGGAATAAAGAAGCCTGGAAAAAGATGATTGGAGAAAAGCAATTGGGAGGAATTCAATTGAATGGGGGTGAAAATTCCGATTTTATGAAAGCTTATATGATCAGAGGTATCCCGAGATTTATTCTGTTGGACCGGGAAGGAAAAATTCTGGATGCCGATATGTCCAGCCCTTCTGATCCGCGTACTGCCGGGGTATTGGAAGCTTTGGAGGGCATGTAACGGAAAGGAAGAAATCCCGGGAAGAAGGAGGAGGAGGGTTTTCCCGGGATTCCTTTTCCCCGGTTCTGCCAGCACGGTCGGGATCGGAAGTTCCTAAAGAACAAAATTTACAGTTCCGCTTTAGATAGGCTGAATGGCCGATGGGTTAACGGCTCTGTTATCAGTATTTAAACCGCCAAAAAAGTAAGATGAGGAATCTGTGGTTACCCAATATTTTACGTAAAAACTGGAAAGAACGTCCCATTTGTGTTTTAACCGTATTTATACTGATTTGCAGCATGTCGGCTACTTCCTGGTATTTCTTACCTTCCAGACAGATCAGGGTAAAAATTTTTCTGCGTTCTTCGGGTAATTGGCGGATGGCGGCGTATAAAACTTCAAGTTCTTCGTTGTACGTTTCAGTTGCCTCTTCTTCTTCACTTATTTCCTGTTGTAGGGAAGCATGACGTTTTTCCCTCCGGCGACAGCCTCGGAGGTCGTTCAGTGCGGCATGTTTGACACTTTGGAATAAGTATTTTCCGATGCCACCGTCGAGATGTTCGAACCGGCGACTGATCCAAAAATCTACAAAACAATCCTGAACGACATCTTCTGCAGCTTCTGCATTATTTAACAGATGATTGGCAAATAAAATTAAGGCATCATAGTAAGCGTCGAACAATTCCCGGAAAGCTGAACGGTCTTCCTTTTTCAGGCTTTCTAATATTCTTTTTTCATCCATCTTACCCAAGCTTCAAATGTGGTGCAAGATAGAAAAATTGTCGAATATGACCAAATGGACCTGTCGGCAGAGTAAAAAGGAAGTCTGTGATAGGTGAAAATAAAAGAGACTTAGTAAAGCCTGGGAGAGCAGAAATTTTCATTAAATAATAAATTTCATCAAAAAAATGAGAAATATTGTCACACAAAATCGTTTTGTCGGTGCTATTAATGAAAATGAGTAACATGACCGAGGAACGATTATATGAAATTGTGGCTTCCCGCCTGAGTGGAGAAAAGCTGACGAAGGAGGAGGACGACGAATTGCAGAATTGGCTGGACTGTTCTGAAGAAAATCGCCGATTGTATAAGTTATTACAATGTTTTTGGGATAGTGGACAGGCTTTTCGCGACTTGGGGGGCCCGGACCGGAATGGAGCTTATCGCCGGATTACAGGTCGTTGTTTAAGATCGCTCAGGAAAAGGAAAATCATCTTTTACAGGAAGTTAGCCGGGATCGCTGCGGCTGTATTTCTGCTTGCCGGTTTGACTTTAGTCTGGCAGTTCAGCGGCACAAAACCGGAACTGTCCGGTGAAGATTCGGATTTGGCCGGTATAATGCCGAATACGGTTCGGCTGAAGTTGTCGAATGGGGAGTACGTAAATCTTTCCTCCCGGACTACAGTTCCGGTACGGATTTCGGATGTACAACAAGCGGCAGTGGTTTGTGATTCTAACCTTTTAAAATATACTGCCGACGATGAGGTGCTGCCGGAGACACCGGAATATAACACCTTGATCGTTCCTGTCGGAGCTGAATACCGTTTGTTATTGAGCGATGGAACGCAGGTATATCTGAATGCCGCCTCGGAGTTACGTTATCCTACGCGCTTTACCTCGCAAAAGAGAGAAGTTTTTTTGAAAGGAGAGGCCTATTTCGAAGTCAGTCGTGATACGACCCGGCACTTTACGGTCAGGACGGCCGGTATGGATATAGAGGTATACGGCACTTCCTTTGATGTCGATGCTTATGAAGACAACCGCGAAGTATCGGCTACTCTGACTTCAGGAAAGATTAAAGCCCGCTGTCAGGGGCGGGAATACGATCTTGTCCCGGGACAACAAGTCCGTTATGACCCGGCAACAGGAAAGACAAAGGTGGAAGAAGTGTGTACAGAAGTATATACTTGTTGGAAAGATGGTTACTATTATTTCGAGGCTGCCCGTTTGGAAGATATTATGCAGACGCTTTCCCGTTGGTATAATATACAGGCTTTCTTTGTACAGCCTGAGCTCAAAGATATTGAATTTACCGGCCGGTTGAAGCGGTATGAAGAGGTCGGACAGTTATTCCGGAAATTTGAACAAACCCGGAATATCCGTTTTGAACGAAAAGGAAACAGCGTGGTTGTAAGCGGCAAAGATTAGTTTTAAGACTGTGGAAAATAAAAAGCCGGAAATTCCCCATCCCCGGCTTTAGTATAAAGTATTCTTTCTGTGTCCCTGAGAAAGATCAGATTGAATACCATGTTGAATACTTAATTACAAATCTATGAAAAAAAATCGAATCAGCCCGGAATCCCGGTTGTGGATTTTCAGGCGAAAAACGTTTTTAATGATGAAATTTACTCTACTTCTTCTTTTTTGCTCTTTGTTTCAGCTCAAGGCAGAGGTATTTTCTCAGCGTAAAGTGAGCGTACAAATGTCGGAAGTGACTTTAGACCGGGTATTTCAGGAATTAGGCCGTCAGGCGAAGTGTGATTTCCTGTATAATCATAGCTTGGTGAAGCAGAAAGGGAATGTGACGATCTCGGTGGAAGACCGGGAACTGAACGCAGTATTGGATGAGCTTTTACCTCGTTTGGGCATGGAATATGTACTGGACGAGAATGTGATCATTATCCGGGAGAAATGGGCGTTGCCTCAAAACCAGGATGTTGAAGTACGTGGAACGGTAAGGGATGAGAAGGGGACTTCCTTGCCGGGAGTGACAGTTGTGATCAAAGGCACCACTTTGGGGACTGCAACCGACGATAAAGGGGAATTTGTGTTGCGTTTACCCAGGCAGGAGGGGATTACCTTGGTGTTTTCCTATGTCGGCATGAAATTAGAAGAAGTGAAATTTACCGGACAGAAGGACATGCAGGTTGTTCTTTATGCAGACGAGCAGGAGATGGAGGAGGTGGTCGTTACCGGTTATCAGGTGCTGGACAAACGAACTCTGACCAGTTCAATTTCTACTGTTCGGGCAGACGAATTGGAGAAGATGGGAGTGTTGACCGTCGATCAGATGTTGGAAGGAAAAGCGCCGGGATTACTGATCACGAATATCAGTGCTCAGCCGGGAGCTGCTCCGAAGGTAAGAGTGCGTTCGGCGGGAACCTTCACGGGGACACGGGAACCTTTGTGGGTTGTGGATGGGATTATATATGAAGATCCGGTACCGCTATCGGCTGCGGAAATCAACAGTTATGACAATGTCAACCTGATCGGAAATGCGATTACCGGCCTGAATCCTCAGGATATCGAAAGTATCAATATCCTGAAAGATGCTTCGGCAACAGCGATCTACGGTACCCGGGCTGCCAACGGGGTAATTGTGATTACTACCCGCAGAGGTAAATCCGGCACTCCGGTCGTGTCTTACTCCGGTTCGGTGAATGCCGTTATCCGCCCTCATTATTCCGATTTCAATCTGATGAATTCGAAAGAACGTGTCGATGTGTCCCGTGAAATTTATGAACGGGGATTGGGGTATCCCCAAAACAATAATCTTTATACTCCGCTGGGGTACGAAAAAGCTTTGCTGGACTATTGGAAGCATGGAAATTTCTCTGCCTTTCAAAAAGAGGTGGGACGGCTGGAGCGGTTGAATTACGATTGGTTTGATGAACTTTACCGTGCGGCGGTCAACCATTCGCATTCCGTGAATATTTCCGGTGGTAGTGATCAGGTGCGTTACTATTTTTCTGTCGGATACGATAATCAGCGGGGAACAGAAAAAGGGGTAAGTCTGGACCGGGTCACTTCGCGTGCTAATCTGGATGTCGATTTGAGGAAAAATCTGTTGCTTTCTTTCGGTATGGATGGATCGGTTCAGAAAGCCAAATACAACCACAGTTCTATTCAGGTCTTCGATGAGGCTTATAACCGGAGCCGGGCTGTGGAAGCAAGGGATGAAAACGGTGAATTGGTCTATATCGATAAACGTTTGAGCAGTGACCGCCAGGAATTGGGACGGTATAATATTCTCAACGAAATGCAGAATTCGGAACGGAAAATAGACAATAAAGCCTATAATTTCAATGTGACCTTGAATTGGGAGTTGGTTAAAGGCATCAAACTCAGCAGTCGTTTTGCTTACCGGAATACCACCAATATTACCGAAGAATGGATTAAGGACAATACCTTTTTTATGGCCCAACTGCGGAGTTACGATGAGTTCCGGGACGATATCGCTAAGGAAGACCTGCAACAGTATTCTTTGGTGCCTTTCGGGGGAATATTTTCCGGCAGTCAGACTACCCAGGAGTCATTCTCCATCCGTAATCAATTGAACTTATTGAAAATAATCAATGAAAAGCATGTCTTTAACCTGAATATCACTCAGGAAGCAAGCTCTACGAAGTATAAAGGGGTGACCGGATGGCAATCTCCGGGATACAACCATGACGGTGGGCGTAAATTTATCCCGTTACCTGCTTTGAGTCAGTATGGTAATTTTGATCTGAGTGATTACACCTATCAGGCTGTTTTGAAATGGTTTACCGAGGGAGGCGCGAATGGCTACTCGGTATATCCTACTGTGACGGATAATTTGAAGAATATGCTTTCCTGGACGGGTATTTTTACCTATTCTTATGACGATCGTTATATCGCTAATTTCAATATCCGGAGTGATGGATCGAATACATTCGGACAATATGAGCGTTATAAATTCAAACCCTCCTGGTCGGCTTCTGTACGCTGGAATATACATAAAGAAAATTTCCTGAATCCGGCAGAAAAGATAAACGAATTGGCCCTCCGGGGATCTTACGGTTTCCGGGGAACTTCTCCGGCGACAAGTCCTTACCTGACCTTAAAAAATTATGGCCGTAACGATGCCGTATATATGCCGGAAAATACATCGGAATTGGCAGAGTTCCCGAATGCGAATCTGAAGTGGGAGAAAACAGCTACGGTGAATGCCGGTATCGATTTTGCATTTTGGGGAAACCGCTTGAGCGGTGCTATCGATTATGCTTATTCAAAAAGTACGGATTTGTTGTTACAACGTCCGGTATCTCTGGTGAACGGCAGTAGTATGCAATGGTATAACGGAGGTAGTAAAGAAGACTATTCCCTGGAATTGAATCTGAGGGGTGAAATTATCCGGACAAAGGATTTCGGTTGGAATATGAACTTTAATCTGAGCCGGGAGAAAGAAAATATTTTGGAAGGGACGAATGTTATTCCGGGGCAGATATCGATTGACGATTATTTAAACGGACAGATTTTAATGGCTGACTTTCCGATAGACGGGTTCTTCGCGTATAAGTTTGACAAACTGGATGAAGAGGGTTATCCGACTTTCCCGGAATTGTTCGGGACTTATGATTCGGAATACGAAAAATTACAAAAGGCATTGGTATATGTCGGAAGCCGCCAGCCGAAATTTTATGGAGGATTCGGTACGGAATTGTCCTGGAAAGGTTTGACTTTATCGGCCAACTTCTCCTATAAAGCCGGGCAGCATGTACGTTTGCTGAACCTTTACCGGAATGGGCAGCAGATGCCTTTATCGGGTGATAATATGCGGAATGAGTTCGTCGATCGCTGGAGGAACCCCGGAGACGAAGAACGGACAAATATTCCGGTTCTTTCCACCGATCCGAAAGAAGTGAGCTATGCTACGATTGGTTCTGATTTTATCCCGGGTGGTAAAAATAGTACCTCTTTGTGGGAACTGTATAATTACAGCAATATCCGGACAGCTAAAGGGGATTTTATCCGTTGGCAATCGCTTACTCTTTCCTGGCGTTGTCCGCAACAATTCCTGAAAAACATCGGCGTACGTTCTGCTGTATTACGTTTCCAAATGCAGAATTTGGCTGTGTGGACTTTTGATAAAAAACTGAAAGGACAGGATCCGGAACAGGTAGAATCGTTGGGCTTGCCGGTGCAGCCTTCCTACAATGTCGGACTGATGATTTCTTTTTAAACAGATATAAAATAATAAACATATGAAGGTATTACATATATTTTTAGGGTTGTGGATGCTGGTTTGTCTTTCCTGTTCCGGTTTTCTGGACGAAGTGGACCAGGACAAATTCATTCCTTCGACAACCGACCATTATGCTTCCGTATTATTGGAAGAGTTTAATAAAGAGCCGGGAATTATGCCGGATGTCGCTTTTATGACTGATGAGATCCAGGAATTGGAAAGTTCATTTGCTTCTTCGTCCTATCGTAATTCAATGTTGCCGATATATACCTGGCAGCGGGATATCGAACGGACTTTTGAAAACGAGCAGGTCGGCAATAATACCTCTTGGGGCAGACTTTACCGGAATATTGCCATTGTGAATTATGTGATCGAACAGATTGATGACGCTACCGGTACGGAGGCCGAACGGGATTACGTGAAAGGAGAAGCTTATTTTATCCGGGCCTATTGCTATTTCTCTTTGACCAATTTATATGCCGAGCCGTACCGGTCGGCAGCCGGGGCAGAGGTTACGATGGGAGTGCCTTTGCGGACCGATATCGGTGTGGTGCCTACTTATGACCGGGCTATGCTCAGCGATAATTACCGGCAGATCGAAGAAGACCTGGGAGAAGCCATCCGGTTGATCGGAAACAGCGGCTTGGAAAAATCGATCTATCACCCGACTGTAGCTGCCTGCCGCTTACTGTTATCCAGGGTACAACTTTTTCAGAAGAAATATGACGATGTGATTACTACTGCCACCGGGGTTATGGAGGTGACCGGGTTGAAGAAGTTAACTGCCGGGAGCGCTTCACAGCCTTTTATCACAAAATCCAATCCTGAAGTGCTTTATTCTTTCGGAGGAAATTCCAATAGTGCAGGTGTTTTCGGTACAACGATACAACGTTTTGGTTTCGAGACACACCAGGAGTTGCTCGGTCGTTTCCCGGAGAATGATTTGCGTAAATCGTTGTTTTTTATGCCGATTACAGATAAATCCAACTATACAGGTTATTTTACCCGGAAGATGGAGGCCGGTTACAGCAGTCTGGCATGGATTAATTTCAGGGCAGCCGAGGCTTGGCTCAACCGGGCCGAGGCTTATGCCTGCCGGGGAAGGATCGGGGAAGCCCAGGCAGATATCCGGGCTTTGATGGAAAACCGCTATTCGACACTTGAAGGGGTCACTATCCCTTCCGAACAACAGGCACTCATCCGGTTTATCCGGGACGAACGGTTTAAAGAATTTTGTTTTGAAGAACATTTCCGTTGGTTCGATCTGCGGCGGATGGAAGAAGATGAGCGTCCGGAGATTGTTCATATCTGTTCGGATGTGGATGAAAGCGGTAAGAAAGTAGGAAAGAATACCTACCGTTTGCTGAAGAACGATCCGAATTATACGTTGTCTGTACCGGAACAGGAAAAAGCGAATAATCCTTTTATTTATGATTATGAACGATTCGATAAAATGCCGGAATAAAAGTTTAGATTTTCGTTCGATAACCGTTAAAACAAAAGAAATATGAAAAATTATATATGGTTTGGTTTGATCTGTCTGTTATTGCTTCCCGGATGTTATGACGAAGCTGCTTTGACACCTTCCGGGGCGGATAAAGATTGGGCGGATAGCCTGGAATTGGAGTATCCTTTAGTGAAGGAATATTATGAAAAGTACGGAGTCGGGCTCCTGACCCGTTATGATTTAAACCGGGATTTACTCTATAATATGACCACTTCGAATATTCAGTCGGGTTCCTGGAATACCTTGCGGGTGGATCGTATGGAACGTACGACCGAAGTAGACAGTGCTTTGGCATTTTTGGATAATACTTTGTTGCAATATTTCACTGATGAAGATTTTATCCGGACCTATTTCCCGACGCGTATTCTGGTAGGACGGGAAGTTTTCCTGGATAATTCAAGGAACTCGGTTTGTCCCATTTGCCTGGAATCGGATGCCCGTGTTTCTTCATCCGGTATCAATTCGCTGCACAGCATTTTCAGCCGGATTTCATTTGCAGTATCCTGTAAACTGAACACCATTTACTTTAGTGATGAGAATTACTACAATTATAAAATGGATAATCTGTATATGTTTATCTGTTATTTATTTGAACGCAATGATTTATATAGCCTTTTCGGTACGGATTTTTATTTGCCGTCAATGGAAAATTGCTATGGCCGTCCTCTTACAGGAGATGAAGATAGCTGGCTGGGCTTGGGGGTATATGTCGAAGAGGGCGGATCGCCCGACGACCGTTATACCGATAAATATTGGTATTGGAACAAAGGATTCGTATCTACGAAATGGATACATGCTATCCCGGCAGCCGGGGAACATAAAGATCAGATAGAATTACAGGCACAATACGGAATTACTGATGTGTATGTATTTCCTGACAAACAGCGCGATGTGCGTATGTTGATCAATCAATTGTTATTCGTTACCCGCGACGTTTGGGATAGCTATCCGGAAGTCGTGAAGAACCGTTTTGCACTGTTGATGGCTAAATTCGACGAATGGGGGATCGATATCCGTGCGGTCAACCCGGTGATTGCTGATGTATTTCCGCGTAATGAAATGACCGGGCAGAATTAATGATACGCTGCACAATGACCTTTATTTGAAAAGATTACGAAAATATGGAATAAGTCGATGGACTTCATTAAAAAGAAATGATTATGAATAAGATATTTACCATTTTGGTGTTTTGGGTCGGACTGTTATGCCTGGGGTGTGATGACGACCCGCAATTTCCCGATCCGGGATTCGATATGCTGACCGATAAGCAATTGACGGTTCGCCGTGATACCGCCGAGTCATATACCATTCATTTGAAAGTAAATGCACCGGCGGGTGTGCAGACCATTCAGCTGTTGAACGGCCGTACTTATGACTTGCTGGAAGACCTGACCGAATACCGGGGGAAAACGGTATTCGATTTTAGCCATGAGATCCCTTTTGCGGGAATCGATAAAAACCGTGATTCCGTACTGATTTATACCGTCCGGATTGTTACCGAAGACCGGCGTGCCTACAACAGTTCGTTTAAAATTAATCTATTGAAACTTTCCGTTCCCGAAATTACTTTGGAGGGAGGGAATATCGTCGGGACGACTGCCCCTTTGGTCGTGGCCCGTGGTAAAGTGACGACGGGAATCAATACCATCCGGAGTATTCGTATATTCATCGACGGACAGCAACAAATCGGGTTGTCCGGAAATGAACTGGGCGAAGTATCGGACTATGACCTGGAGCAAATCGTTCCCTATGCTTTCGAAAGGGGAAAGGACTATCAGCTTCGTATCGAGATTACGGATAGTAAAAATCAGGTACACAACGAGTCGGTTACCGTAAAAGGTATTGCCTTGAAAAAACCACGGAAGATAACGCGGATTAGGCGTAATGCGCCTTATATGACTTACGCTTTAACCTATGATGAACAGGAACGGGTTAAAACTATTCGCTTCGATTATGTGGCTTATGCGAGTATGTCTGTAGATGCTGAGTTTACTTATGATGCCGGAGGCCGGGTGACCCGGGTGGACTATGAATATTCCAAACGCCGGTATTATCTGGAATATACTTATGATGCTGCAGGGCAATTGGAAAAAGTGGTGGATGCCTATTATGAAGAGCCGGAACTGGTGACGGAGAGAGAAAAGCTTCAGCATTTTATTTACCGTCCGGATGGGACTATATCGGCTTTTGATGTGAATGTCACTACGGTGAACGAATTGCAATATGCCGATGGATTTTTACCGGGAGAAAAGATCTTTACTGAAAAATGGTCTTACCGTCCCGGTTCGATGGCATTAGGAAGCAGGAGGGTAAAAGATGGTTTCAGTCCTGTATTGATGCCGACCTATATCGAAGGATTACCACCGGTGACTTTCGTGACCTATATTGATATGTTCCCTGATTTGTTTATGTATAAATACGTGTACACGAAAGAGGTTCCCGGGTATGGAAATACCGAGTCGGCCTCAACGATCTTCCCGGACTTCAGTTATAGTTGTGATGAAAACGGCCAGCTCGAAGAATTCGTTTATAAGGAAAATCCTAATTCGTATTATTGGCAGTATTTCCGTTTCGAGTATTAATTGTAAGCAGAGTTTATAAGGTCCGGTTTTTAGATTTTAACGGACCTGTAGGCATAAAGAGAGAGCGACTGAAAATTTTATTTTTCGGTCGCCTTTTCTTTTCCTGGTTTGGTAAATTTGTTGGTGACGCGTTTGAAAACTATGATTAAGCATCAAATGTAAAACAGATTTTGAGCTACGATAGCATAAATTTTTGTATTTTTGTAAAATAAGAAATAACAGCATCCTATGGCACATCCACAAACTATACAGATTTTTCTCCCGGACGGGAATCCGCGGGGAATTAAAATTGCGGAGATCACCAACCGCACGATAAAAGCTATTCTTTTTCCCCGCAATCAATTTGAAGCTATTTTGCAACGGTCGGAACTAGCGAATGTTGGATTTTATTTTCTTTTCGGGGTGGCAGATAATGGGCATGAAATGGCCTATATCGGTGAAGCGGAGGATTGTGCGGAACGTTTGAAGCAGCACCAGCGGAATAAGGATTTCTGGAATTATGCGGTGGTCATTATTTCACAGACCCATGCGTTTACAAAAACGCATGTAAAATATTTGGAGTATGTAGCTATCCAAAAAGCAGGCGAAACCAATCGTTATGAATTAGAAAATAGTGCTGTTCCTAACAGACCACATATTACGGAAAGTATGGAGGCCGATGCAGTGGATTGTTTTGAAATCGCCAAGGTTTTGCTTTCCACCCTAGGCTTCCCGCTATTCGATTCGGTGGCCCGGGAAGTAGTCGCTTCTGCTCCGGTAGATGTGTATAAGCTGAAAGGAAATAGGGTGGAAGCTGAGGGTAGTCTGGTGGATGATGGTTTTGTGGTTTTTAAAGATTCCAGGGTGAAAGCGACTACAGTTCCTTCTTGTCATAATTTTTTAATTAATTTGCGGAATGAGTTGATTCAAAGCGGTATTCTTGTACAGGATGGAGAAGCTTATCGGTTTACAGAAGATTATGTTTTTTCTTCTCCCAGTACAGCAGGAGGAGTGATCTTAGGCCGTTCTACCAATGGCTGGACCAAATGGCGGAATGTGAATGGGAAAACGCTGGATGAAATGAAGCGGCAGGTACATTAAGGACGAATATGAGTACGAACAAACATGCTGCTATTCGTTATAAAGCTCTGGACCGTTGTTTTAGTAACCGGGGCCGGCGGTATTATATCGAGGATTTGGTAGAGGTTTGTAATGAGGCTATCTACGAATATACCGGTGTCGCCGAAGGAGTGAAAAAACGGCAGGTGCAGGAAGATATTCGCTTCATGGAAAGTGAACAAGGAGGGGCTATACCCCTGGAAAGATGCCGGAATGGACATCGGATTTATTACCGGTACAAGGACCCTCATTTTTCGATAGAGAATCGACCTCTGAATCAGGTTGAGGCAGAGCAGTTACAGGAAACGATTGGTGTGCTGAGCCGTTTTAAGGGATTGCCTCATTTCGACTGGATGGATGAACTGTTTGTCCGGTTAGAAAATACGTTTCATTTAAAAGGGAACAGGCAAAATGTAGTCGGATTTGAACAAAACCCTTATTTAAAAGGTTTGAATTTTTTTACTGATCTGTTCAACGCCATTGTGAATCAACAGGTACTTTGTATCGGATATAAAAGTTTTCATAGTGAGAAGAGGGATTATATTCTCCACCCTTATTACCTGAAACAGTATAATAATCGCTGGTTTTTGTTCGGGTTGAACCACGATTTGGAAAAAATCACCAATCTGGCTCTGGACCGGATGCTGACGGTAGAACTGGTGGATTTGCCTTATATCGGAAATCAGCAGATCGATTTTGAGGCGTATTTTGAGGATGTAGTGGGTGTGACGATATTGGAAGCCCCGGTGGAAAAGATTGTTTTGCAGGTGACGCCGGACCTGGTGGGTTATATAGAGAATAAACCCATACACGGTTCACAGAAATTACATTTATGTGAGGATGGAAGTGCCCAGGTGGAATTGGAGCTGATTGTGAATTATGAGTTTAAAACCTTACTTTTGGGGTATGCAGACCGGGTGAGAGTGGTGGAACCGGAGAGCCTGAGAAAGCAGATTACAAAACGGGCCCGGCAGATTTTAGCCCGGAATGTTTGATGAATTAATACTTTTGTGGTAATCAGATGGTTTGAGAAGTGATTTAAAAAGAGAATAAGATATGATAACAGGAGAGTTGCGGAATAGTATAGATAATCTTTGGAATCGGTTTCATGTGGGTGGAGTGGCTAATCCTTTGCAGGTGATTGAGCAGATTACTTACTTGTTGTTTATAAAACGGCTGGATGAATTGGAAATAGCCAAGGAAAGTAAGGCACGGACTTTGAGAAAGAAGGTGGAAAATCCGGTTTTTACTGCCGGACAACAGGAGTTGCGCTGGAGTAATTTTAAGAATCTGGAAGCGGGGGAGATGTTTGAGTTAGTGCGTACCAAAGTATTTGACTTTATCAAAGGATTGGGAGGGGAAGATACGGCTTTTGCTAAGTTTATGAAGAATGCCTATCTGGCCATTCCGTCTCCGGTGTTGTTGGAGGAAGTGGTTTCCATGATTTCGGCCATTCCCATGGAAGATATGGATACTAAAGGAGATGTATATGAGTATATGTTGTCCAAGTTGTCTGTGGCCGGGGATAACGGACAATTTCGTACTCCCCGTCACATCACAAAGCTAATGGCAGAGTTGATGGCTCCAACACCTGAGGATGTAATCTGTGACCCGGCCTGTGGGTCTGCCGGTTTTTTAGTAGCAGCCAGTGAATATATCCGGGAACATCATGAGGAAAGTTTTTATAAAAAAGAGTTTGTCGATTTTTATAAAAAGGAAATGTTTCATGGTTGTGAGTTCGACGGGACGATGATCCGTATTGCTGCGATGAATCTGATGTTACATGGAGTGGAATGTCCGGATTTGTATGACCAGAGTGCTTTGGAAGATGGATATGATACAGCCGATCGTTATAGTTTAGTGCTGGCCAATCCGCCTTTTAAAGGATCACTGAATGTCTCTACTATTGCCAAAAGTTTGAGCAGTGTGATTAAAACGAAGAAGACCGAACTTTTGTTTTTGGCTTTGATTCTGCGGATATTGAGGACGGGCGGACGTTGTGCTTCGATTGTGCCGGATGGGGTGTTATTTGGAGCAGATAAAGCGGCAAAAGGGATACGGCAGGAGTTGGTGGATCATCAGAAACTGGAAGCTGTGATTTCGATCCCCAGTGGGGTGTTTAAACCTTATGCCGGAGTGAGTACTGCCATTCTGATTTTCAGGAAAACGAAAAGCGGAGGTACAGATCAGGTTTGGTTTTATGATATGCAGGCGGATGGTTATGCGTTAAATGATAAGCGCCCCCCGATTGAGGAAAACGATATTCCGGATATTTTGAATCGGTGGAAAAATTTAGAGGGAGAGAAAAAGCGTACCCGGCTGGATCGGTCGTTTCTGGTTCCGGTTGAGGAGATCCGGGAGAAAGAGTATGACCTCAGTCTGAATAAGTATAAGGAGATGAAAGTGGAGCAGAGGGTGTATGATGCTCCGGAAGTGATATTGGAACGGTTGGCAGGGATTGATAAGGAGATTGATGAGGTGACGAAGGAGTTGAAAGGGCTATTAAAGGAGATTTAGAATGGAGAAGAGTAGGATAGTAAAATTGGGGGAAGTTTGTGATTTTCAGGGAGGAAGTCAACCTCCTAAAGAAGAATGGATTGCAGAATTTAAGCCTGGATATGTTCGAATGCTTCAGATAAGAGATTTTACACAAAGTAGAAATTTTGCTCCAGAATATGTTTTGAAGAGTAAAAAGAATAAGTTATGTGAAAAGAATGATGTCTTAATTGGAAGATATGGAGCTTCTGTTGGTAAAATATTAACGGGGTTAGCAGGTGCTTATAATGTGGCTTTACTCAAAGCAATGCCCGATGAGAAGATTGTATTAAAGCCTTATTTAAAGAGATACTTCCAGAGTGATTATTTTCAATCATTTTTGAAAAATGTTTGTGAATCCAGAGCGGCACAAGCAGGTTTTAGTAAAGAAGATATATACGATTGTTCCTTTCCTTTGTTATCCATAACAAAACAGAAATTAATAGGTGATATACTGGATAAGGTTGATAAGATTATTGAATTTCAGAAAAAGCGATTAGAAGAATTAGATAGTTTGGTTCAATCTGTGTTTTATAAGATGTTTGGGGATCCGGTGGAAAATATTATGAGTTGGAGAGTAGAGCAATTAAAAAAAATGACACTGAAAATTGGATCTGGAGCAACACCGAAAGGAGGAAATGAAAATTATAAATTAGTCGGTATTCCGTTAATCAGAAGTTTAAATGTGTATAATGGAATATTTCAGTATAAAAATCTAGCTTTTATTGACGAGAAGCAAGCTTTGGCATTAAATAATGTTATTGTTAATAAGGATGATGTATTATTGAATATAACAGGAGCCTCCGTTGCAAGATCGTGTATTGTTCCTGAGCATTTAGTGCCTGCGAGAGTTAATCAACATGTTGCAATAATTAGAGTGAAGAATGAATTTTTAAATTCGATTTATTTGTGTGCTCTTTTTACATCTTCTTCTTATCAAAAGAAATTATTGAATTTGAGTAAAAGTAACGGAGCGACACGAGAAGCACTAACTAAATCAGATTTAGAAAAGTTACCTATCCCTCTCCCACCTCTTTCCCTCCAACTCCGCTTCGCCGTCATCATCGAAAAAATCGAACAGCAAAAAGAGCTGGTAAAAAAGGCATTGCAGGAAAGTGAGGATTTATTTCAACGGCTGATGCAGGATTTGTTCCGGTCGGAACAGGAAAATGGAAAGTAAACTATAAAGACAAAACCGATGGAAAGCAATTTTAGTTTTTTAGAGCATAACTATCCGGAATATTATCGCCTGGCGGTGGAAGCTGAGCGGAATATGATGATTGCGCCCCGCACAGCGGTGATGTATGCCCGTCTTACGCTGGAAGAACTGATTAAGTGGATATATACGTATGACGAGAAATTGGCGGATAAAAAACCGGAAAAGCAAACCCTGGAAGGGTTGATGTATTACGCTCCTTTTAAAGCATTGATTGCCGATGTGCCGAACCTGATCGACGGGCTTACGCTGATCCGGAAGAATGGGAATCAGGCCTTGCACAACAAAAATGAAGTCTTGTTGCGATACGCCCACGGTTCTGTCCATAGTCTTTATGAATTTTCGAAATGGATTTATTATACCTACGTTGATAGTTCTGTCCGGCTGCCTTTATCGCTGGATACTACTTTGATTCCTCGGGAGAGTGAGGCGAAGGAAACGATTGCTTCGGCTAAAGCATTGGAAGTCCGGTTGAAGTCCGTAAAGGAGGAAGCGGAAAGGCAATTGCAGCAGAAGGAGGAAGAATTAAAGCGGCTGCGGGCTGAAGTATCTCGGATGAAAGCTGAAAACCAGCGGAAATCGACCCGGACTTTTACGTTGAACCCTGCGACAGAATCAGAAACCCGGGAGATATTAATTGATGTGATGTTGAGGGAGCTGGGATGGCAGCCTGAAGGAAAAAATGTCAGAGAGTATCCCGTGCAGGGGATGCCGACCAAATCCGGTAAAGGGAGAGTGGATTATGTGCTTTGGGGAGATAACGGCTTGCCTTTAGCCGTGGTGGAGGTGAAACGCTCGATGGAAGATCCGCGTAAGGGGAAGCAGCAGGCAAAATGTTATGCGGATTGCCTGGAAAAACAATTCGGACGCCGGCCTTTGATTTTTTATTCCAACGGTTATGATACTTATTTCTGGGATGATACTGAGTATCCTCCCCGTCAGGTGGCCGGATTTTTTTCCAGGGACGAATTGGAATGGACCATTGCCAAGCGTACGAAAAAACCGCTGCAAAAAGCAAAAGTGAATGAGGAGATTGCCGGACGGTATTATCAGATGGAGGCTTTGAAACGGGTGGCAGAAACTTTTGATGCTCGGCATCGGAAAGCCTTGCTGGTGATGGCCACCGGTACCGGGAAAACACGTACAGCGATTGCATTGGTGGAGATGATGCTGAAACAAGGCTGGGCACGGCGGATTTTGTTTTTGGCAGATCGGGCGGCTTTGGTGATTCAGGCGAAAAATAATTTTGTCAGGTTGCAACCTAATTTGTCTTGTGTAGATATTACCAAAGAAAACGTAGGGGCTCAAACGGCTAAGATGATTTTTTCGACTTATCCGACCATGATGAATAAAATTGACAGTGAGCGGATCAATGATTTGCTGGTTTATTCTCCGGCTCATTTCGATCTGGTGATTATTGATGAGGCGCATCGGTCGGTGTACCGGAAATATCAGGCTATTTTCAGTTATTTCGATGCCTTATTGGTAGGCTTGACGGCAACTCCCAAGTCGGAAGTAGATAAAAATACCTACGAACTGTTTGATTTGGAGAATCATAATCCGACTTATGCCTATGAATTGAATAAGGCTGTGGAGGATCATTATCTGGTACCTCCCCGAAGGGTGGAAGTGACCACCCGTTTTTTGAGGGAGGGGATTAAATATAATGAACTTTCGGAGGAGGAAAAGCGGGAATATGAGGAACGGTTTTACGACGAAGCTACCGGTTTTATGCCAGAAGAAATTGATCCGACAGCCCTGAATGATTTTGTATTTAATGAGAACACGGTGGATAAGGTGTTGAATCACCTGATGACCGAAGGACTGAAAGTAGAAGGTGGGGATAAGATCGGGAAGACCATTATTTTTGCCAAAAATCACAAGCATGCGGAATTTATTGTAGGGCGTTTTTATAAATTATATCCTCATTTTGGGGGCGATTTTATGCAGGTAATCGACAATCAGCAGACCTATGCCCAGAGTTTAATCGATGATTTCAGCTACGCAGGAAAAATGCCGCAGATTGCCGTATCGGTGGATATGTTGGATACGGGAATCGATATTCCTGAAATTCTGAATCTGGTGTTTTTTAAGATTGTCCGTTCATCGTCCAAATTCTGGCAGATGATTGGGCGGGGAACCCGTTTGTGCCCTGGGATTTTCGGGCTACCGGCGGATGAAAAGGATACTTCCGTGGATAAAAAGGAATTTTTGGTTTTTGATTATTGCCAGAATTTTGAATTTTTCGATGTACATCCCGAAGGGATTGAAAACGGGCAACTTAAGAGTGTGTCCCAGAGAATTATGGAAGCCCGTATCCGATTAGCCTGGCATTTACAGGAAATGACTCACCCGGATGAACAGTCGGAGGGTTTGCGGAATCGTTTATTAGATACGGTGCACCGGACGGTTTGTGGTTTTAACCGGAACAGTTTTGTTGTAAAAGCCGTGTTACGGGAGGTGGATATTTATAGTAAGCGTGAAAAATGGAATACGCTTTTCGGAGAAGATCTGGCTGTTTTGTTTGATAAACTGACAGTACTGGCAGAACCGGAGGAAGAGGATGAAGATGCCCGGCGTTTCGATTTGTTTATGCTGAATTTTATGCTGGCTTTGGTTCACCGGGAAAATACTTATTTTTATGCCGGTGATTTGCAAAATATAGCCAAAGGCTTGTTACGTAATATCAGTTTACCGGAGATCCGGCAACATGAACAGATATTGCGTTACCTGGTGAGCGATGATTTTAAACCGGAGCATCTGAATATTTATTTCTTGGAAGAAGTACGGATGGAACTCCGGCAATTGGTCCGTTTGTTAGAAAAAGAAAAACGAAAAATCGTATATTCCAATTTCGAAGACGAGATGACACAAACGCAGGTTTCCGAGGCGATGTCCACTTATACCCGGTCTCCGAATTATTTGCAACGGGTGGAATGTTATATCCGGGAAAATCAGGATTGTCTGGTGATTCAGAAGTTGAAACGGAATATTCCCGTTACCACGGCAGAATTGCAAAAGCTGGAAGAATTGTTGTTTGATGGAAAAGAGAGGGGAACAAAAGCGGATTTTGAAAAGGTATATGGAGATTATCCGTTAGGACAATTTATCCGCAGCATTGTCGGTTTGGAGGTTGGAGCTGCTAAAGCTGCTTTTGGTGAATTTTTGAAAAATGGGAATTTGTCAGCCAATCAGATCCATTTTATTGATATGATTATTAATTTCCTGACTAGGGAAGGGGTGATTGCTATTGACCGCCTTTATGGAGAACCGTTTACACGGCTGCATACCGGTGGAATCGGCGGTTTGTTTACGGAGCAGGAAACCGAGAAGATTATTGCAATTCTGACACATATCAACGAAAATGCAGTAGCGTAAGGTTATACTATTGGACGATTCTGAAAACTCATTGTATCTCCTGCTAGGGATGCGATGAGTTTTTTATTGGAATGCAAATAGGTTGCATGGTTTCATAAGATATTTGTGTCGTAAAAATATCAAATCCTTATGAACTATGGAAAAAACTGAAATTTCGCTGACGGATTTTATCAATTTTGTGAATAAATCCGGTACACAAAAACTGAATCAGGTCAGACAAATAAAAAACAGAACGGAGTATGAACCCTGGGGAGATTTTTATAAACCGATCCGGGAAGGAATACAGCAAATTCATAAAACAGGGAAGTCAAAAGAGGCTTTGGGTGATCTTTTAAAGCAGGTTACGGACAGTAAGAAATTATCAAATTATCCGGAATTAATTAGCGGATATAAAAAGTTTTGGGGACGGAAGCAAATGAACTGGTTTGTTCCTCCTCACCGGAAATGGAGTGTAGGGGATATTGTGATACGGATCAATCCGGAGCTTGGCCTGGAATACGGAAGTAAGTTGTATGTTATAAAATTATTTTTTAAGGACGAGAAAATTTCAAAATATCAGGTCGATCAGATATTGGCTTTGATGGAGTATCAACTAAGGAGTAGGGTGAACGAACCTGAGATTAAGTTTGCTTTATTGGACGTCCGGAAAGGAAAATTATACGAGAACAAAGTCAACTCGGATATGTTACCGCTTTTATTGGGAGAAGCGCATGCCTTTGATACGATGTGGAAAAATATTTAATACCGTTACGGTTTGTCAATAGCAAAATATTTGTTCCGGTTTTTGATAATTTATTTCATTTTGTTAATTTTAGGAATCCTGAAATGAGCTGTGTATGTCCGTTTTCAATCTGTACAACGAAATTGAGTAGGAGTTGTATTTCCTGTTGCCCAAACGGGGGAGGATGCTGATTGTTTTTCATCTTTACCACTGGATGAAGGAACGGGAGATGGAGCGTACGTTCACGGAGGAGGATATTAAGAAATCGATCCGGACGGTGCAGTCATATTTGAGGACAGAGCAAAGTGAGCAATGGAATTAGGTGATCCGGGCTTTGCAGAAACATTTTTTGTGGCGGGATGTGGAGCAGGGAATGTATCGCTTCCGGGCTTATGCCTGGCAGATGGGGAAGGAAATGATTTGGCGGGGTTAATTGAAGGAATTAAATAGTAGTAAAGATAGTGTTATATGGTTGAAAATACAAGTGTTAATTCAGGAGCTATTCATGCACTAAGAGGCTACAGAACTCAGTTTTTATATTCTTTGTTCCGGATTTTATTTTTTCAAGAGTCGGAATATTATTTTAATCTGGAAGGAAATTATGAAGATTTAGACGTTTATGGAAAAGAAGGTGATGTGAGGGAAATTATTCAAATCAAAGATGTTAAGGATTTAACTTTATCTTCGCTTTTAGATTCCCGGGAAACTTCTTTCTTAAAGAGGGCTGTGCGAGAGTATACAAATGGTATCCCCGCCATTCATTTGGTTTCTTTCCAGAAAATTAGTCCTGAGATTGAAGAGTTGGCGACATCGGTTTATTCTTCGAAACTGATTCAGAAACTGAAAAAATATGGTTTGAAGGAGAATGAAATAGATAGATTGAAATCCGGTTTTACCTGTACGGTTGTGTCGAAGGATGAGATTGAAAAGCAAGTAAAAGGGAAAATTTCTGATTTAAAGTTATTTGCCGATTTGGATGTGACGATGGACTTATTTCTTTTCTGGATGTATTTATGTGCAGAGAAACAAGAAAAAATAGATCGTCAAAAGGTGATAGCAAAGTTTTCAGGTGTTGCTAATTATCTTTCTCAACGGTTGCATTTTACTGGGCATGTCGGGACTTTAATTCGTCCTTTGGATGAATATGGGAAAAATCTGAATGTTGAAAAGCTGAAAAACGATTTTTATCAGGGTATTTCGGCTACTTTTCATCACATTCTGGCAGATGCGGATGTAATACGGGAAAAGAAGTTGCGCGAATTGCATAGCAAGTTTATCCTTTCCGGCATTACATTTATTCATGGGGCTTCCGGCCAGGGGAAAAGTACTTTGGCTTATCGCTATCTAAAAGATTATTGCACAGAAGTGGTCAGCTTTCAGATTTTTCTGACAGAGGATATAGGATTAATATTTGAAATCATAACAGCTTTAGAAGGTATTGCTGCTGGGATGTTAGTTCCGGTTGTTGTTTATTTGGATGTTACTCCGGGTAGTAGAACCTGGGTGAATCTTCTTCAGATTTTATCTGCTAAAAATAATCTGAAATTTTTAGTTACTATCCGGGAGGAAGATTGGAGGGCTGTGTTTGTCCGGGATAAGTTTGAATTTTCAGAAGTGGAAATGGAGTTTGACGAGGAAGAAGGACAGTTGGTATATGAAGCCCTGAATATTCGTGAAAAGGTATTGAGGTTTATTGATTTTGATGAAGCCTGGAAGCAATTCGGAGAAAAAGGACCTTTGTTGGAATTTGTATATTTGATTACACAGTATCAAGCTTTGCCTGAAAAGTTGAAAGAACAAATTACCCGGTTACAGGAAAGAGCTTTTAGTGAAGAGATAGCTAAACTGGAGCTGAAACTTTTAAGATACGTATGTGTTGCCGATAGCAATGGGGCCATTATAGATTATCAGGCTATTGCTAAGCATTTGGAATGTGAAGAAATAGGGTTAGTTGTTTCGCGTCTTACAAATGAATATTTATTACAATTGACTGAAGATCGTAAATACGTTGTCGGTCTTCATCCGGTTCGTTCAGCTATTTTGCAGGATATATTGTTTGACGAGGAGATTATTTTGAAATCGGATTATGCAATCGGATTGTTCGGATTGATTAAAGAGGATACTTATGCTGAATATATCCGGAAAATTTGCAGGTATTTGCAGATAGATATTCATAAAATTCTTTCTTGTATACAGAAGCTTGAATTAAGCAGTTGGCCGGGATATGCAGCCGTGACGGAGGCTTTACTTTGGAAAGGTGTAGATGATTATGCCTGTGTAAACAGAGAAGTTTTTCAGCAACTTTATGATAAATTCAGGTTGGGGTGGAAATTATTTTTTCATTTTGATTTTTCTGAAATTCTGCAGGGAAAAAGTATGGTGGAAAATTCTGGTTTGTTTCCACAGGAAGCAATTGATTTATCCAAACAGATGAATGCTTCTCTTACAGATAAGGCAACGGTGTTCCAATATTTATTGGATTGGCATAAAATGTTGACAGAGATAAATTTAAAACCTGAGACGGTCAGGGATTGGGAGGCTTATTTTACTTTTTATTTTTGGGTACTTTTTCTACAAGAAGATGATACTCACATTCATGTTATAAACTGCGAACGTGTTTTTCGTGAAATGCCGTTAGAATTAGGAGCAAAGATTCTATATGTATTGAAAAAAGGAAAGTCAGTCAAAAGGAAATTAATCAGCCAGTATGAAGAATGGTGGAAAGAGCGTGTTATATTGGAATATAATGTTTTTTATTTTGAGGTAAATCAGAAAGATAAGTCTGTAAAGGCGCATTATTTGTATGATATAACCGGAGAGAACAGTTATGGTACTGAGGAGAATCAATTGCATGCAAAATCTGTTTTTCTCCTTCATCTGATGAGATATGTTTTTGATGAAATGGAAGTATTTGCATCGCAAGGATATGGGTATAAATTTTCTTTTATGCCGGATGAGTATGATGATTCGTTTAAAAACGTTTCCAGAGAGAATCTTCCATTGCAACCTTTACTTAATTTGAATGTTTTACTGATAAATACAGTGGAGTATGCTTACAGACCTGTAAGCTGGAGTGAGTATGTGGATTTCGTTATGCAGGAGCGGGAAAATGTAGTTGAAATATTGAATTTACTAACTGCTGCTTTTGTCCGGTTTTATCATCAGAATGATTATACCGTTCTTTTGCAGTATTTGCAAACGTATGAAAATAAGTATCGGAATGAATTTTCAAAGGGAGAAGAACCATTTTATCCAAAACTTATTTCGGATGAATGGGGTTATATTGCTGAGAGTAATATAAAAGAGAAAGAAAAGTATTCAGTTCAAATAGAAAATTATATTCTTTCTTTTGAAAAGTATCAAAAATATCGAAAACTCTATCAAAGTTACCGGAATGCTGTCTGGAATTTTATCAATCAGAGTGCAGAAGTTATCCTGAAGCGTTTGCAGGAGAAAGCAGGTAATAAAGTAGAAGATTATTCTCAGACGATGCGTGTTTCTTTAGCAATGAATTTATTTGATGCTTATAAAACTGTTACAGATTTTCAGCGTGAATTCCGGAGATTTTTTGCAAAGTATATCTTAGAGAGTAAGCTAAAGAATACCGAACTTCAGGAAATGAGAAATATCGGTTCTCTTTGTTATATATGGCAACAGTTTTGTTATAGGGGAAATCTGCTAAAAGGGGATATTATTAAATTGGCTCAGCAAAGGTTGATTGATTCCAAAAGAGCTTTTGAAAATAGAATGACGAAGGAAATCAAGAGTTTAGAAAGAGAAGAGGGCTTGAAAATAAGCATTCGCTTTGAGGAAGATTTGAAAAAAGTTTTCTTTTTAGTCGATAGCGAAAGTTATGTACAAGCTTGGCTTTTATTGGAAAAGTTCTATATATTGTTAAGCAGAGTAATAGATAAGCCGGAAGTTACGACGGTGAAATATCTGATTTTACAAACTTACTATCCTGATTTTTGTCTTATATTTTTAGTGGACGGTAGAGCTCCCCAATTGAAAATGTTTGAATTTCCTCTGTATAAGTTGATGGATAAGTCCTTTGAGCAGTTGAGGAAGATGGATTTTGTGACTCAGGATATCTCTCCTGATATACAGAAGCAATTAAATATAGCAAGTTGGGAAAAGGAAACAGCAGAGTCAGAAGATTTAAATCAGATGTTGAGTGCAGCCGGAATGTGTCCGCTTATAGCCTCCGGATTAAAACAGCTTTTTGAATTAAGTGGTAAAGAAGTAGACGATTCCGGTGCTCAGGTTATCAAAAAACAAGTGAATAAACTGGGGGATTTGTTTAAACAAAGTCTGCAATCTGCTTTGGATTGTTTGAGGTTTTATACGCCGGTGATTTTGTCAAACGGTTTGATGACGGAACCGGAACTGAATGAGATATTTGATTTATTTTCTCCCTCTTCTGAAGAAGCTCAGCAACTGTTTTCAGGTCAGCTTATTTTAAATGCTGAGGTGATGGAAAGATGGCTTCCAAAGTTGGAAGATTTGAATAATAGAGTTGGTATTTTGTATATTTATCTGTTCGATATTTTAATAAAAGGCTGAAAATTTTAGGAGGAGAAAATATGATTTTTTATAAAGTATTTATTACCAAAATAATAGAAGGAAGATTATGAAGATTTTAAAATTCAAAATTGAAGGTGTGTGTCCATTATTACAACATGACGACAAAACAGCAAATCCTTTTAATGACTATTCAAAACAATTAAAAGCGATTTCTTCAAAAAGAAAAAAGACTGAGGATGATTTATTGGAAATGGCTCGGATTGAATGGTTGGCAGCACTTTATTATACTCCACAAAATAGCTATTTCATGAAAGCGGAATGTTTTGAAGGTACGTTTTATGAAGCAGCAAAAACAAAGAAATTGGGTAAAACATTTAAAGAAGCAGTAAGAATACCTGATACTCCTCTTTTTCATTTTGAACATGAGGCTTTAACTCCTGAGCAGTTATTTTTAATGGATGAATATAAAGATTTTAGAACAATAAGAGTTCAACGTGCAAAGATTTTACGTTGTAGGCCTATATTTAATGAATGGAATTGCGAAATTGAGATTTGGTATGAAGAAACTCGTTTAGATGAGCAGGAACTTAAAGACATCGTAAATTATGCAGGCAGATATATCGGTATTTGTGATTATCGCCCTAAATATGGTAGATTTCAGGCAACTGAGATAAAGTAATAATATGGTGAGGCGAGGCTTGGTCCGGTACGTCATGATTAGGTTTGGTAAATTAGGGTCTGGAGAGGTCGGGTCTGGTATGGAGCAGTATGGTGCGGTCGGGTAGGGTAAGCTAAGGTATGGCTCTTCATGAGTGGCTTTAAAAGATAGTTTGGAATAAACAGGAGTTCGATTCTCCTGCTATCTGCATACTATAAAAGATTGAAGTATGAAACATATTGAAATTAATTCAGATTCTTGGTATTCGCTTATAAAAGAGATTGAATGTACTTTTGCTCCAAGAGAAGTAATTTCACATGAATGGCTTAAGAAAAAATTTCATTTGAAAGAATTGAAATTTAAAGACTATAACAGTGAAGAAGCTTTTATTGAAGCTATAAAGGAAAATCAATTCGATTATATGTTTCTTATAGATACCTTGCGTTGTCAATTATTGGAAAAACATAAAGGTTATTTGAAAAATATTTATAAAGAGTGGTATTCCCTATTGCCTGCTCATCAACAAGTAAGTTATGGATATGATAAATTTTAAAAAATGATAAAAGCAGGCATAAAAAAGACAGATATGATCCTCAAGTATGTTCTGCCGGTATCAGCGGAGCAACAAGTTAAAGATAATGATATAAGAGCAAGATTTTCAACAATAAAGCAAATGCTTGCTGGAATAAAGAAATAAGTTGATACTTTTGTTTCTGATTTATGATATAATACTTTATTGATAAACAAATATGGCTGTTCCCGATAATATTACACGCGAACATATTTTAAAAGCGATACAGTAAATCAATGAGAAGGGAATTCCGAATCATTATCAATCTTCGACTTATGATTTGTTTTTTGATGGATTACGCTATCCTCCCCAATAGGTGTTTTCTTATGCTAATTATTTTGCGAATGGGAGGAAGTTAAACCATAAGGAATTTCATGGTGGTGCTGATACAGAATATTTTAGTATTTTGAGAAGTAATGGGTTTAAAATTGTTTCCAAGGAAATGAATTTGGCTATTGATTCAGATCATTTTCTAAAGCAAGCCAAAACGAATAATTTGAAAACTCAGTTTTATGCACGGAAGTATCAGGGATTAGCTGTTGAGATCAGTTTTGGACAAGGGACTATTGCTCAGATTTCTTGGATATTTTTTTATATCCTGGACAAGTGACAAGTAATGGCATTTACCCTGAATATCTTTTGTTTAAGGAGTATAATAAGTTGATATTGGCTTATTGTGTAAGTGAAACTAAGAAGTCTAAATTGAGTTGGAATTTGGAGAAAAGAGTTTGAAACGGTTAAGTCTTATTTTTCTAAAACAGGTGTCGTTCCACAGCGTTATGGTCAATCCTTTGTTTTTAAGGTGGTTCTGACTTATGATTTTCTGGGGAACTCTGTTTTATCGTTTTGTTCGGGGACGAAATACACTTACGGTATTTTCAGCTTGGGATATAACCACAGGGCCAAAGGAAATAAATTTGTCCAGGAAACCGGTTTGGGAGTACATATCCTCTGTTGTAAATGGTTTCGGATAAGCCAAAAAGTTTCCGCTACCGGCTCCATGTCCGAACCCCCGTCTTTTAATGCCGGGTACTCATTGCTTTCTTCTGTCAGGATAAGCACGCATTATAATGTTTTCGAGGGGGGCAGGCATTAACCGGTTGACATCAAAAGATGATGCGGGATTTGTTCCCGGATCACCCTAGCTGGGATAAATACACGGATAAAAGACTGCAGCAAATATATATTGGTTACCAGGCAGGTGTTCAGTATATTTTTTAGCAAATATCCCCGTGGGCTGTAAAACACGCTTGGCATTGTCGCCGTTTTGTGCTATCTTTGGTATATACTAAGCATGTGCGTTATGGAAAACAAAGGACAAATCATGATTTACCTGACTGCCGACGGACAGATTTCCGTGGTGTCCAGCTGGAAAACAACATCGTGTGGCCGACGCAGGTGCAGCTTTTTGAACGTGAGCGCACCGTTATAACGAAACACATTAACCATGTTTTCAAAGAAGGAGAACTGGACGAAAAAAGTAATGTGCATTTTTTGTACATTGCAAATTCAGATAAGCCTGTAAAATTCTACAGCCTTGACGTCATCATCTCTATCGGTTACCGGGTGAAATCGCAGCGGGGTACGCAATTCCGCATTTGGGCGAACCGCGTACTGAGAGATTATCTTATCAAAGGTTATGCCCTCAGCGACCGGGTGGGCAAGGAAAATTACAATGAACTGCGGCGGTTGTTGCAATTGACGGGGCGCACGCTGCATAACCGGGAGATTAGCAATTTTGGAAAAGTGATTGTATCCGGTTTGGTATAATTTTGTCCGCAGAGATGAAAAAGAAATTGACAACAGAAGAAGATTACAGGCAGCGGGTGGACTGGGTGTGTATGTATATCCGGGAGCACCTCGACAGGGAGATTGATATGCGCCGTCTTGCCGTCTTGTCGGCATTCTCGCCGTTTCATTTTCACCGCATTATGCGCGCTTATCTGAAAGAACCGATCGGAGCGTTCATTATACGCACAAGGGTGGAAACGGCGGCGAAGCTGTTGCGTTATACTGATCTCCCCGTCGCGGATATTGCCTACCGGGTGGGGTACGACACCCCGTCCTCGCTGACTAAATCTTTCTGTAAACTTTTCGGCATCTCTCCTAAAATGTATCGTTTAACCAAAAATTATCAGATGATGACAACACAGGAACCGAAGGCCGAAGTGAAGCTCAGCCGCGCCAAAGTCGTGGAACAGGAACCTAAGACGGTTCTGTACATCAGTGCCACGGGAGATTATAAAAAGGTGGATTACAGTGCGATGTATATGCAGATGTGGGAGGAGATCAAGCGGCAGGGACTTTTCTCGGCAGGTATTGAACATTTGGCTTTATACTACGATAATCCCGAAATCACGGCCGAAGAAAACCTGAAATGCGATGTATGTATCCGCATTTGCAAACCTGCCAGACCCAACGGGGATATCGGCGTAAAAACCATCGGCGGCGGACGTTTCGTCGCGTTTACGTATATTGGTGAGTACTGTAAAATAGGGGCGGCCTATGATAAAATTTACGGGGAGTTACTGGCAAAAGGAGGTTTCGAGGCCCGGGGCAACTACTGTTTTGAAAAATATGTGAGCGATCCCCGTCGCACGGTTCCGGAAAAGCTGAAAACGGAGATTTATATTCCGATAGAGTAAATTTGCAGGAACACGTCCGGGGAACCATCCATACCGTGCCTGTCGGGAATGGTTCCGGATAGCTCCCAAGACGCGTCCCCGTGGGCTATATTTTTTGAGTTGTGTATCGACAGATTTTATCCTTTGCAAACTGTCGGCTTCGATTTTGGCAAAGACCCAATTTTCTCCTTCTATCGGTGATGTTTCTCAAGGCTATGGGGTCGCCTTACTTTCTTGCTTCAAAACCGCATGATTTTCCTGTATAACACCAGGCAATATTCCAGGCACACGTACCGGGGTTATAGGCCGGGTGGGTGTGGCTGGAATCGGCGGGAGGCCTGGGGCTATTCTATTGGCAGGTATTCGATGGGTTGTTGCCGGGTTTTATCCAGGGGAAACGATTGGTATCGGACTGTGTTGAAATTGATATTTTTCAGGTCGATGCAGCGAATGGTTGAGTTGTAGGCTGTTTTGTAATATATTTTGCGGTTGGTGAGGTCGATGGCCGAGGTCCACTGGGTGGCACTTGGAATGTCGGGGGATTCGCCAACGGGATGTTCTATGCCGATGGGAATATCGAAATTATTGAGGATGTGGAAGCATTGAAGGACGGTTTCAAAGCCTGTAGGCTGTTGGGGGGCTGTTGCTTTGTAAAAGCTGATCCGGACGAAACGGGAAGGCGGGGTGACATCTCCGGGCAGACCTAAAAATCCCGATCCTGCACCAAAAGCAGTCAGCGTGAGGTTACTCAGGGCGTGGGGGGCTACTCCTCCTGGAAAAAGATTTATGTAATTGTTCAGGTTGGTGAGCTGCCATCCGAATCCGGGGGAATTGGTCAATACTCCAACGGGGTTATCGTAAAAATGGGGGATGCCGTCTACAATTTCCAGCACTGCCTGTTTGCCGGTGGAGTCGCCTATGCGCCAGTGGACGGTGGAAGTGGAACCGGGTTTGTCCAGTCCGATAATCCGGATGGAAGGAAGGGCTGTTCTAACTTCGTCGACAGAAGAAAATTGTGCAAGCATCCAGGTTACCAGTTGCAGGTCGTTGACAGTGTGGGCGTTTCCTGCCGGGTCGTAGGCGGAGTAGCTTCCGTACCGGGGGAAATAGAAAAGGCCCGCAGAAAGCCCTGCTTCATTGAGTCCTTCGGCTATGAATTCTTTTTGTATGATGGCCAGTCCGGCCATGCCGTATTTCGTTTGGAAGGTAGCTCCGTTGAGTCCTGCCGGCGTATAGGTTTTGATTTGCCTGCCTCTGGGGATAATAACGTATTCGCTGGGCAGGTCGCTTTCTCCCCATTCAATGGTGCGGGCCTGGATGTAAGCTCCGTCTTTGGCCCGCAGGGAGAGCCCGGTGCAGGCTTGTAAGGAAGAATGGGCACTCAGGAAGAAAATGAGCAGACTGAGGATGAGGTGTTTCATAAATGATAGGATTAAAGTTAGGTGAAATCTGCAACAGTAGGATTGTGAATGGTCAGGCCTCCGTCTGCTACGAGGGTTTGCCCGGTGAGGTATTTGGCATCCTCAGAGGCTAGAAAGGCTACCACGGAAGCGATGTTCTGGGGTTGGCCGAGGTAAGGCAGGGCATTGTGGCGGGCAAATATTTTCCGGGTTTCTTCCGGGAGATTGTTCAGGGCTGCGGGGGTCAACACCAGACCGGGTGCAATGGCATTACAGCGGATGTTGTATTTCCCCATTTGGGTAGCCGTATAGCGGGTTAAGTTGATGATTCCTGCTTTGGCGGCTCCGTAATACGTGCCCCTGAAATCACCGGTGAGCCCTCCGACGGAAGCTATATTTACGATATTTCCTCCTTTCTGCCGGATCATTACCGAGATGACAAGTTGGCTTAAATAGATTACGCAACGTAGATTGATATGGAAAGCCTGGTCGAAATAGCTGATATCCAGATCTTCGATGTTTTTATCTTTTTGCAGGTCGGTGCCTCCGACATTATTGACCAGAACGTCGATCCTGTGGTATTTTTCCAGTGCCGTCCCGATCAGCGTCCGGCAGCTTTCGAGGTTTTCGGCAGAGAAATAAACCGGGTATACTTCGGCTTTTTCTGCTTTTAAATCCTGGGCCAGAAGGGCCGTTTTTTCTTTTGCAAAATCTGCCATGACAACCATTCCGCCCTCAGACACGATGCGCCGCGTGGTAGCTTCTCCTATTCCCGAAGCTGCGCCGGTGACGATCACCACTTTATCTTTAAATCTGTCCATTTCCATCTCCTGTTTTCTTTTATAACGGTTGTGAGGGGGAAATGGTTGGCAGGGGGGGATGATTTTTGCTGTTTATACAAGGCTACAAAAACTTACTCCAATACAAACGGCAATACATTTGCTTTGCCGTGGACAGCTTCGGGCTGGTAGTTGAATTCCTCGCACGAAGAAGCAGTTAGCTCTGCTGGGGGGCAGGCGGTTCTGGAGAACGTAGCGGATCATTTCCTCTGTGACCGGATGCATTCAGGCTGCCGTCGCCCTGCTTCACAGAATCGATCAGCACATCGGTCAGGTGCGGGTTGCACTTCAGGGCTTTTCCAAATTCTGCCTCTGTGAAAGCCGCTGGAGCGCATGGCGGCCGGCTTCTTCCAGAAATCTCGGTTTTGTCAGGAGAGGCGGCGAAAGATCCGGTCTTGTGGTCATATTTTTGGCGCAAGCTAGTAATATCTGTATGATCGTGTTTTAAAGTTTGTGCAAAAGTAATGAATAATCGGGGTAAACAAGGAGGACGGAATCACAGCTAATCATGGGGACGGGGCAAATGTGCGAAACTTTCGCACATTT
>OGRQ01000512.1_pt1 | contig 45466 bp, 39 predicted proteins | sample 1553521 | NCBI WGS metagenome assembly OGRQ01 (sample SAMEA2580088, study PRJEB22360) | human gut metagenome | biome: human gut; feature: human-associated habitat; material: faeces | place: Denmark | collected 2008/2010
GTTAAGCACGCCGCCAGCGTTCATCCTGAGCCAGGATCAAACTCTCATGTTAAAAAGTTTTGTCCTGCCAGAATTAAATCTGGCTTTTAATCAGAAACAATGTCCTGATTTACTGTTTTAAGGTTGCTTCTTTATAGAAGCGTTCTTGAATTATTCTCAAAATCTTTCAAGGTTTTTCACTGTTCAGTTATCAATGTTCGTTGTTGTTATTTCCAACAGCTTGTATATTTTATCATATCTTCAAGTCGTTGTCAACAACTTTTTTATTTTTCTTTGTTATCTCTCAAGCGCGACAACTCTGATATCTTATCATGTTTGTCATTGTTTGTCAACAACTTTTTTCATCATCATGACCACCAACCATCACTCAGCTTCCTGCCAGTGCCTGTATCAGTGTCCTCGTCACGAGTCAGCTTAGATATAATATCACGCAGACAACCTAAAGTCAACAAAAACTTTACATTTTATTTGCAAAAATATAAGCACCACAAGATATTGTTCCCTGGGTGCTTACAAACCACAATTCAATCATAAAAACGAAAGCAGAATCGTCAGTATTAAATTATTTTCGTATAGCCATTGCAGAATTTCCGACTGATATACCGCATCAATCACAACACTCCCGGCTTCTGTCGCTGCCCCCATTGCTGCAAACGCAAATACCAGCCATACCAGCAACAGTCCTTTGATCAATCCGGCAATTCCCCCAAGCATATGATTTACTTCTCCTATTACGGGCAGTTTTGCCACCAGATCAATCGCAGTGGCAATCAGATGAAAGGCGATCACCGTAATCAGCATAACAATAACAAATGCAATCGCTTTCATGGCAAGGGATGATGCTTTTGACGCAATCGTATTATACAGTCCGCTTTGCTCCATCCAGCCATCCGCAAGTTTATGTGTGTCCCCTATCTGGTTCCATACGTTTGCCGGCAGTTTCATTCCCAGACCGCTGAGATCTTTCTGCTCCTGCGTGTTTTGTTCTTCTGTACTTTTTTCTTCCCCTGCCACGGCATTTTGCAATTTCTCTTTGCAATTCTTTTCAATTCTGGTATCCAGGCCTGTGTGTTCTGTCATCCAGTCTGCAACATACGGCGTTGCAAACGTAACAAAAAACAGAATCAGTATCCAGGCAGCCATTGAATAAACCACACGCAGGAAACCACGGAAGAATCCCCAGACAATATTTCCGGCAACAAGTAATACAACCAGTATCAATAACCAGTTCATTGTAATCGTACCTCTTCTATTTCTCCGTTTAATACCAATGTATAATTCTGACCATCCAATCCCGACAATACGTTATAAAGCTGCCGGTCAAACGTATAACGGAATTTACGGATGCTGTGTATGGTAAACAATTCACAGTTATAATCATCCCGGACACATATTTCATTATTATCGAGGAGCTCGATTCTGTTGTATGCGATCTCTGTATCATTCTCCATGACCGTTTTACCATTCATGTCATAGACTTTTATGTGCCAGCTGTTTTCTTTTTTGGTATCGCTGTATGAAATACCGACATATTTATTATTATAGAAGACACTCTGTATCTCCCGTTTAAACTTTATCTGTTTTTTCGGCGCAGGTTTTTGTGCTCCGTCAAACCAGATCAGTCCGGCATCGCTGATCGCGAGAAGTTTTCCGGATTCGGTATAAACCAGTTCCGATATCATCGTATTTTTGTAACTGTACGTTCCCACATTGTTGTCGATTTCATTCTGCCCAACCGAACCAAAGTTATAGAAGGTAACCGTGGAACAGGTTTTGCCCTTTGTCACATCGAGCATATCTACTGCCAGTTTCTGCGCATCCGGAGCCAGCGCAATATCTACAGGAAAACTTCCTTTTTCCTGATAAAATTCACCACTGGCAAGTTCCTGTCCCTTTTTGTCATAAAGCCGTACATACGAGACATCATCCTCCTTCATCAGCACAGCCACCGTTCCCTGACGGGCAACACATACACGTTCAATCGGTGTTGCCGTTTCGATTTTCTTTACCAGTCCGCGTTCCGACATGATATAAATGAATGTCCCTCCACGATCATAAACCGCAAGATACTGTTCACACACGGAAAGTTCCGGCGCAGTCATTTCATAAGACTGGTTCCAGATCAGCCGGTCATCTGTATCGTGACACACGATTCCGTCATTATCATATTCCAGTATTTTTCCCTGGAACATCTTATATCCCGTTGCCGCACTGTCCTTTCTCTCCGCCGATGCCTGCACCTCAAATCCTGAATATGTGCGAAGTGCAGACCAAAGTTCTACAAAAATCACTGCTGCTACAACAGTAACGATCACAAGTGCCGTCCTGCGGGCTATTTTATGCCTGTGTCTCCTGATTTTTTCTTCCAGTTCCTCCAGGTCTTCCTGACTTGTCTCTACGGTTTTAAATTCCGTTTTTTCAGCCACCGATTTTTCTCCTTTTCGCTTACGTTTCTATCATTATAGCATTGCAGTCCCCGTTACGGAAGTAATAATTTCTGCCCAACCCTGATATCATCCGAATCTTCCAGATCATTCGCCTTTTCAAGCTCTTTTAATTTTTTCATTGATCCGTATGCCTGTTTACAGATTCCGCTCAACGTATCCCCCTGTTGTACCACATAATAATTTTGTGTATTTTCTACCGCCACAGGTTTTTCTTTCTCCTCTGCCGGCTGTGTGGAAGGTGCCGCTTCCTCTGCCTTTTTCACCGCTCCCGCCGGAACCTCCTCAATCGGTATCAGCTGCATGGGTTCACTGATGGTTTCCGTACTCTTTGCGCTCTCCGTCTGTTCTTCCACTATATTTTTTTCAGTTCCCACCAGGACTTCTGCCGGTTGTGACACATGGCGGATTTTTTCCCCTATCGTCTCCACGGTCTGCTCCAGACCCGGAATATGAATTCGCTGCTGCCAGATTCCGACCCCGGCCAGAACCAAAAGCAACGCGATTGCGGCAGCCATCGCATACGACGTTGGTTTGCGTTCGCTCTTTGAACTGCTGCATTCTTCTTTTTCGTTCTCTTTTTTGCTCTCCGTCAGAATCTCCGGAAGCATCTGCCGGGTTCCACGTCTCGGCAGTTCAATCGTCACATCCGGGATCCGTATCTCATGCAGTTCCCTTGCATAATAGATATAAAACCCGTTTTTCGGTTGCAGCCGGTTGCCTTTATGCAGATAAAAGTATTCTTCCCCCTCCATACTGTCCATAAGGAAAAGAACCTGATGTGCACCTCCGAACTGTTCTCTGTGGATAGCTTCCAGTTCTGCTGTCAGGCGTGGTGGATATCCTTTACAATCCAATGCCCATCCGACAATAATGGAATTCTCATAAGATCTCTTAATCTCACGGAATACATCCGACCACGCATGCGTTCCCCATCTCGGCAGATTCTGTGAAAATTCCATATCCCTTACCGGAATGGCAGCCTCTACAAAGGTCATATATACACCCTGCTCGCACTCTGTATGCCCCATAAAGATAAACACTCTCCGCTCCTCATAAGTTTCTTCATGCACCCTGGCATACGCCGCATTTTCTATGTAAATCCGATCCCCCTCTGCCGGTGTTCCGATCTGTCTGATATTTTTCAGGTCACGTCCCGGTCCTTCTGCAATATCTATCATATCCTGCCTCCTTATCCGTTTTTCCAGAATATAGTATCACCACCATCCGGTAGAATTTTGGAAAAACCTGACAGGCATGAAAAAAATCGTACGACACTACCGGACATATTTCCAGACTTCAGGCAAAAAAAGACTGCCATATCCTTCGATACGACAGCCTCCTTTGTACTTGCTGTATTATTTTGCAAAAGCTTTTACTTTTTTGTAAATTCCTTCTGCGTCCAGTTCGTATTTATGAATCAGCTCAACCGCCGGTCCGGATTCTCCAAACCGGTCATTCACGCCGATACGCATCATCTTTGTCGGTGCCTTTTCACACAATACTTCCGCTACCGCGCTTCCAAGTCCACCGATTACGGAATGTTCCTCAACGGTTACGACTTTCTTCGTCTTTGTTGCAGATGCAACAACCAGTTCCTCGTCAATCGGCTTGATGGTATGGATATTGATTACTTCTGCAGAAATTCCATCTTTCTCCAGCATCTTTGCAGCTTCTAAGGACTCTGACACTTCCAGTCCTGTCGCAAAAATGGTTACATCCGTACCTTCTTTTAATACGATTCCTTTTCCGATCTCAAACTTGTAATCCGGTCTGTCATTGATCACCGGCACTGCCAGACGTCCAAACCGAAGATAAACCGGTCCCACATAATCATATGCTGCATGTACTGCTGCGCGTGCTTCCACATCATCCGACGGGTTGATCACTACCATACCAGGGATCTCACGCATCAGGGCCAGATCCTCCAGACACTGATGGGTAGCTCCGTCTTCTCCGACCGAAATTCCTGCATGGGTAGCTCCGATCTTTACATTCAGATGCGGATATCCGATGGAGTTGCGAACCTGCTCATAGTTACGTCCGGCTGCAAACATTGCAAAAGAACTGATAAACGGAACTTTCCCACAGGTAGATAATCCTGCAGCAATACCTGTCATGTTGCACTCTGCGATACCGCAGTCCCAATGGCGCTCCGGAAATTCTTTCTGGAAAATACAGGTTTTGGTAGCACCTGCCAGATCTGCGTCGAGCACGATGAGATTCTCATGCTCTTTTCCAAGTTCTACCAATGCGTTTCCATAGCTGTCTCTGGTTGCAATTTTCTTTACTTCTGACATAATGCTTCACCTGCTTTCTCAAGATCTTTCATAGCGATTTCGTACTGCTCGTCATTCGGAGCTTTTCCATGCCATCCGGCTTCATTCTCCATAAAGGAAACTCCCTTTCCTTTGATGGTCTTTGCAATAATGGCAGTCGGCTGACCCTTGGTCTTCTTCGCTTCCTCAAATGCTGCACGGATCTGGTCGAAATCATTTCCATCAATCACGATCGTGTGGAAATTAAATGCCTCAAACTTCTTATCAATCGGATACGGAGAACATACTTTGTCAATCTCCCCATCAATCTGCAGATTATTATTGTCTACAATCACTACCAGATTGTCCAGCTTCCTGTGTCCTGCCCACATAGCAGCCTCCCAGATCTGTCCCTCCTGAATCTCACCATCTCCGGTCAGGGTGTATACACGATAGTCCTTGTGATCAAATTTTCCGGCTGCTGCCATACCTACTGCAGCAGAAACTCCCTGCCCCAAAGATCCACTGGACATATCAACGCCAGGAATATGCTTCATATCCGGATGTCCCTGCAGATACGAACCTGTATGGCGCAGTGTCACAAGATCTTCCTTCGGGAAAAATCCGCGCTCTGCAAGTGTGGAATAATAAGCCGGTGCTACATGTCCTTTGGACAATACAAAACGGTCACGATCCTCCATCTTCGGGTTCTTTGGATCAATATTCATCTCTTCGAAATACAGATATGTAAAAATATCTGCCGAAGACAGCGATCCGCCCGGATGACCGGATTTTGCGCTGTGCACTGCCGTTACAATGCTCTTACGGATTTCATTCGCAAGCTTTTCCAATTCTAAATGATTCATTATTTGTCCTTTCCTCCTTTAAACACAAGAATAGCTATATATTTATAATTCTGTTCTCCCCTGCAATGCACGCAGAAGAGTTACTTCATCGATATATTCCAGATCTCCGCCAACCGGCACTCCGCTGGCAATCCGTGTCACTTTAATCCCTGTCGGTTTGATGAGTTTGCTGATATACATCGCCGTTGTCTCACCTTCCAGACTGGAATTCGTTGCAATAATCACCTCATCCACATCTTTTTCCAGACGCACCATCAGTTCCTTCAGCCGGATATCGTTCGGACCGATTCCAAGCATTGGGGAAATTGCACCATGCAACACATGGTAGACCCCGCTGTATTTTCCGGTTTTTTCATAGGCAACCAGATCGCGGGTATTTTCTACCACCATAATCGTCTTGTGATCTCTGGATGTGTCACTGCAGATCGGACAAATTTCCTGATCTGTCAGGTTATAACAGCACTTGCAGTATTTGACATTTTTCTTTGCAGAAACAATTGCCGATGCCAGTGCATCCACATGATCCTGTGGCATATTCAGAATATGAAATGCCAGCCGCTGTGCGGATTTGGCTCCGATTCCCGGAAGTGCAGACAGTTCTTCAATCAATTTTGCAATCTCATGACTGTAATAATCCATATCAGAACGGAAGTCCTCCACCTAATGCCCCTGTAATCTGTGACATGGACTGCTGGGAAGCTTCGTCAATTTTACGCATCGCCTCATTTGTCGCTGCCATGATCAGATCCTCGAGCATCTCAATATCATCCGGATCCACTACTTCTTCTGCCAGTTTTACCTTTGTCACCTCATGCTTGCCGGAAACCGTCACTTCCACGGCTCCGCCTCCTGCTGTGGCTGTCACTTCCTGTTCCTCTAAATTCTTCTGCGCCTCTTCCATCTGCTTTTGCATCTTCTGCGCCTGTTTCATAATATTCGCCATATTTCCCGGCATACCGCCAGGGAATCCACCTCTTTTTGCCATGTGGGGTCCTCCTGCTTTCTAATTTCAGTTATTTACGAATCTTGTATTATCATACCATTAGAAGTTCTCTTCCTCAATATCAAAATTGATTAATTGCCGCAAATCCGGTACCGTATTGGCTGCGCTGCGTCCTCCTTCATTTAAGCGGAGCTGCACTTCTACCTGCTTTGCACACCGCTGCGCAATCATTTCTTTCAAATGATCAATACACCCTGCCTTATTGTCATTCAGATAGGCAAATGCATTGGCATCATCAAACATCAGAAGTAATTCTCCTGCGGGTCCGAGTGTCGGCACCGCCTGATTTAAATACTGTCTGGTGATACCACCCATCTCCGAGATAACCGATCTCCAGTTTTGCATCACCTGTTTAATATCTTCCGGAATCGCTTTGGGAAGCTCCGGCTTCTCCGGTGTCCCGGTTCCCGCCCCATCGGCACCGCTGCTCACCGGCGAGACGGTACTCTGTGGTGCTGCCGAAACAAATGCTCCGCTTTCCAGTTTCTGTTCGATATCGTCCATACGCTCATTGAGCGCCGACAGATCCTTTTCCATCTGTGGCCGGCACAGCTTAATAATCGCAATCTCAAGCAAAATACGCTTCTGCGCCGCATACCGGATCTGGCTGGACAGTTCCGAAAAAATCCGGATATACCGGATCAGTGTTTCCGGCTCCACCATCTGTGCCTCTTCTTTCAGGGCTGCCAGATGATCTGCCGACATATCCAGCACTTCCTCCATGTCATCCGCACTCTGGATGAGCAAAAGATTTCTCATGTACCAGGTAAAATCGTTCACCATCTGTCCCAGTTCCCGTCCCTGATCCACCAAATGATCCACCGTCCGGATGGCACCGGTCACATCTTTTGCCAGCACCTGGCGCAACAGCGCGGAAAACACTTCCGTATCCACTGCGCCGAGCACTTCCAGCACATTTTCATAGGTGAGTTTTTCCCCCAGATGAAAAGCAATACACTGGTCGAGCAGACTCAGCGCATCACGCATCGAACCGTCCCCGGCTTTTGCCACATAACGCAGTGCGCGCTCCTCGACATCCACCTGTTCGGTACGCATCAGTTCCGCCAGACGATCGGTAATGGTATCAATGGAAATCCGGTGAAAATCATATCTCTGGCAACGGGACAGAATCGTAATCGGGATCTTGTGTGCTTCCGTTGTCGCAAGAATAAAAATCACATATGCCGGCGGCTCCTCCAGCGTCTTGAGCAGCGCGTTGAATGCGCCTGCCGACAGCATATGCACCTCATCAATAATGTAAACCTTGTATTTTCCCTCTGTCGGGCGGTAAGATACTTCTTCCCGGATCTGACGGATATTGTCGACACCGTTGTTGGAAGCCGCATCAATCTCTATGACATTCATAGAAGTCCCGGCGGCAATGCCCTGACATGCAGGGCATTTTCCACAGGGACTTCCGTCTACCGGGTGTTCACAATTTACTGCTTTTGCAAAAATCTTTGCAACTGTCGTCTTTCCGGTCCCCCGGGTACCACAAAACAGATAAGCATGTCCTATGCGATCGGCTTTGATCTGGTTCTTTAATGTTGTAACAATATGTTCCTGTCCCTTGACATCTTCAAATTCCTGTGGACGGAACTTACGGTATAAAGCCGTGTAAGACATTTTTCTTCTCCTTCTTATCGGATATCAGACAGCCGAACGATTAATCTCCAAAACTGATACCGATCCGTTTTGCCTCCTGGATCATCTGACTGTCCGGATCAACCGTCTTTAACTTGCCTGCCACCTCTCCAAGCGGCACACATTTGGTCTTGTTGTTGATCATGGCGATCATGCAGCCAAATTTTCCATCCATAATTGCTTGGGCAGCGGCAGATCCAAGACGGGTACATAATACTCTGTCGTATGGGCACGGACTTCCTCCACGCTGTGTATGACCCGGAACTGCCACCCGGACTTCCACACCACACTTCTCCTGAATCTGATCTGCAATCTCATAAGAAACCGATGGATACCTGCGGGATGCAACTTTTGCCTTGTACTGCTTCTTGGTAAGCTGTGCATCGTCTTTGGAGATTGCACCTTCTGCAACTGCAAGAATCGTAAATCCTTTTCCGTCTTTTGTACGCTTATGAATCGCATCCACGACCTTGTCAATATCATATGGAATCTCCGGGAGCAGAATAATGTCGGCACCGCCTGCCACTCCTGCATACAGGGTAAGCCATCCTACTTTGTGTCCCATCACCTCTACAATAAATACACGGTTGTGGGAAGCAGCCGTTGTATGGATGCAATCGATAGTCTCTGTCGCTATATTAATTGCACTCTGAAAACCGAATGTCACATCTGTTCCGTAAATATCATTGTCAATGGTCTTTGGAAGATGAATAATATTGAGTCCTTCCTCGCGAAGCAGATTGGCCGTCTTTTGTGTACCGTTACCACCTAAGATAACCAGACAGTCGAGTCCGAGCTTACGGTATGTGGACTTCATGGCCTCTACCTTATCCAGACCGTTTTCATCCGGCACACGCATCTGTTTGAACGGCTGGCGGGAAGATCCGAGAATCGTTCCACCTCTGGTAAGAATTCCGGAAAAATCCGAGGCTGTAAGAATTCTGTACTGTTCATAGATCAGCCCTTTGTACCCATTTTCAAATCCATAAATCTCCAGTTCGTCTACATTCGTAGTAAGTCCTTTTACAACACCACGCATGGCTGCATTTAAAGCCTGGCAGTCTCCGCCGCTGGTAAGCATTCCGATCTTCATCATGCACGTTTCCTCCTGCATATTCTCTTATTGTGTACCAAATGTTTTCACATACACATTTGTATTATAGTATAATTTTTGTCCGTTCACAAGATAAGTGACTTGAAAAATGTATGTAAATTCTGTATACTATTAAGGAGCACATCGCATGAGAGTTCCGCTCCGCGGAAGCGATGTACGTAGGAGATATAGCTTACGCTATACCTCAAGGAGCACATCGCATGAAAGTTCCGCTCCGCGGAAGCGATGTACGTAGGAAATTCATCGGAGATGAATTTCAAGGGAGAGTTGTCCGAGAGGTCGAAGGTGCCGCACTCGAAATGCGGTTTGCGTCGAATAGACGCAACGTGGGTTCGAATCCCATGCTCTCCGCTCACTTTTTAAACAAAAACAGCACCGCGGTCTTCACCTACCCGGTGCTGTTTTTATATGTCAATGACGTCCCCGGTTATTTCCACGCCGATCCGTCATGTCACGCTTTTCGCGGAAATCACGGCTCCGATGCTCACGGGAATCGTTTGCTCTGTTTCCATCCGCACGGCTTCCATGATCCGCATCGCTGTTTTTGGCGGATGACGGTCTCTCTTTTTTGCGGCCGATATATACGTTCCATTTCATATAGGCTTCCTGCGCATTGCGGGATTTGTAAATTACGCTGCGTTCTTCGCCTACAATATCGGTAATGCTGTACCAGCCTTTGTCATACTGGAATTCCGCTGTCTTTCCTTCAAGTTCTTTATTTCCAAGTACAAATTTATGTATTGCCTGCTGTGGCTGCTGCTGTGCCATCCTATCCCTCCTTTTTTCCTAATACATACTCCACGGCCTGTCTCAGTTTTTCATCTTTTTTCATTTCTTCCGTTCCCTGAAGTGCCTCTGCCTCTTCCCTGGTAAACAACTCCCGCAGTTTTACCTGATGGTTTTCTACCGGAATATAAGATACTCTGGATTTGTCGAATACCGGGCGCAGCACATAGTACGGAATTTTGCGCTCCCTGCGTGATGCGGAGAGCGAAACAATATTTTCTACCTGACAGACTCCCTGTGTTTCACTGTATATGATCTGTTTTTTTTCAAACATTCTGTCACCTCTGAAAAAGATAAAATTATCATATCACAAGAAAAAAGTTTTGACAAATGCCTCAAAACATTTTACGCTTGTCCCAGGGAGGAAATTGCATATGTGGATTCTATTTGCATTTGGGTCAGCTCTGTTCGCCGGACTGACTTCCATACTGGCGAAATGCGGTATCAAAAATACCGATTCCAATGCAGCTACGGCGATCCGTACCATTATTGTACTTATTTTTTCATGGATCATGGTATTTCTGGTCGGGGCACAACACAGCATCGGAAGTGTTTCTGCCAAAACCTGGACATTTCTGATCCTGTCCGGACTTGCCACCGGTGCTTCCTGGCTGTGCTACTTCCGTGCACTGCAGATCGGAGATGTGGATAAGGTGGTCCCAGTCGATAAATCGAGTGCCATCCTCTCCATTCTTCTCGCTTTTCTCTTCCTGCATGAGAGCATCAGCCCACTGAAACTTCTGTGCGTGGTGCTGATCGGCGCGGGAACCTACCTGATGATCACGAAAAAGGAAACCTCTTCTGAGAATTCCGGGAAAAAAGGCTGGAGCTGGTTCTTCTACGCGCTTGGCTCTGCCGTCTTTGCCAGCCTGACTTCTATTCTGGGAAAAGTCGGCATTGAAAACATTGATTCCAATCTGGGAACAGCCATCCGTACCATCGTTGTGCTGATCATGGCATGGATTGTCGTGTTTGTCACGAAAAAGCAGGACAGCGTGCGCACAATCGATCACAGGGAACTTGGCTTTATCTGCCTGTCCGGACTTGCCACCGGTGCTTCCTGGCTGTGCTATTATCGTGCGCTGCAGGATGGTCTGGCAAGTGTCGTTGTGCCGATTGATAAGCTGAGTATTCTGGTTACCATTCTGTTTTCTTATCTTGTATTTCATGAGAAACTGGGGAAAAAAGAAGCCGGGGGACTGGTGTTGATTGTGGTGGGAACGCTTGGGATGCTGGTGTAGTATCCCTTGCTATGCCCTTCAGGCGCACCAACCAGACAATATTTACCAGATCATTCGTTTATCGTCTCTGTTTCTATCCTGCAGGTATAAGTTTTTTCGGCTTTCCTGTAATTAATTCCGACCAGAAGCATGCTTCCATGGTATCCTTTTAATGTCTTGTCATACTTTTTCTCCCGAATCTGATCAAGTGCTGTCTGTGCAGACTGATCCCACTTCAATTCAACAATCATAGCATGACTTTCGACATGCTTTCTCGGAACAAACACCAGATCCGCAAAACCCTTTCCACCTGCTAATTCCCGGTAAATCTCATGCGTTTTCTTTGCCGCATAGTATGCCAGTGACAGTACACACGCCAGGGAATTTTCATCATTATATTTCAGAATGGAAATATTCTCTTCATGCACCCGCTGAATTTGTTGTGCAACATATTCTTCGTCCCCACGAAGTGTAGCTTCCATCAAATCCTCTGACCGCCGGATGGCCGCCATCACCGGTTCCCAGCCTCCGTCCTCGATACAGTTAATAAACTCTTTCTGCACTTCCTGATTGGGGATGCAGACGGTCTGTGCGTAAAAATCGTATGTCAGATATCCCAGATGAACCAACAATGTCAGTACATCGTCTGCACTGGCAAACGTTGTCATGTCATTCTGGAATTTATCCGGATTTACCGGGATGTGTTCCCCGGCAATCAGCCGGGTGGTCAGTTCTTTTAACCCATACTGGTTCATCTGAATGTATTTCTTTAATGCCTCATATGTCTCTGTTTTTGTCCAGTAACTGTCGTAGTCATGACCAAGCATTGACATGACTACAGAACGCGGATTGTAAATCTGCACGCCCTTTAAATCATAGCCATCATACCACTGTTTCGTCTTGTCGTATGGCATGTCATACTGGCGGCAGAGTTCCTGCACCTCGGCCTCTGTAAAACCGGTAAACTCTGCCAGTTCGCGCTGGTTGGTCATGGAATATTCATCAAACATGTTCAGGGCGGAATGTTCGCCGTATTTTTTGATGGGAAGGATGCCTGTCATGTAGGCAAGCACACAGTAAGGCTGATTTTTCAGCAAATCCCTGAGAAAATTGAGATACTTTTTCTGCGCCTGCGCATCCATCGGGTTCACCCGGAAAATACAATCCCATTCATCAATCACGAAAACAAAATAACTCCGCGTCTGGGAATAGATTTCTTCCAGAACCGATACCAGATCCTCCTCATAATATGTGACCTGTGGGAACTCCCTTTTCAGTTCCCGCACCACTTTTCTGGAAATCAGTTCCATCATATCCTCTACGGATTCTGTACGCCCCAGAAACTGCTGCATATTCAGATGAATCGCATTGTATTGATTCAGATGCTTTTTAAAATCAGGATCTTTTGCAAATTTAAAGGATTTAAACAATTCATAGGAATCATCCCCTTTTCCATAATATGCCACCAGCATATTTGCCGCCATGGATTTCCCGAAACGGCGGGGACGGCTGACGCAGATGTTCTGATGCTCTGATTTTAAATTCTGGTTTGTAAACGCGAGGAGCATGGTCTTATCTACATATATTTTTGAATTTGCTGCTCTTTTGAATTCTTCATTTCCCGGATTTACATAGATTCCCATTGTCTTACCCTCCAGCTCAATCCACAATCAACACTGTCTTACCTTCAAACGCAACTCCATATTCTTTGATCTGACTATCTGTAATCCCTTTCATTTTCAGTTCTTCACTGTATTTTCGTTCCCTGATCTGTGCAATTGCGGGCCATGCGGTCTCTTCGAGACTTTTTTTACCGTAATATTTATACAAAAATCCTAACAGAGATCTTTTTTCTGCCAGCTCATACGTGGGTTCCTTCACATTTGCTGTCACCCCCGTCTTTGCCTTTTTCATATAGTATACCCTATCCTTAAATGAATGAAAAGCAGGCTTTTCATTCATTTATCTCCATCAGTTCCTGAGGTTTGCAACACAACACCTGCGAAAGTTTAATAACATACTTCCGCCTGCGCTTTGTTAATGTCTTTCCTCCGTTGTTCATACTGCTGAATCGTCTTGACGGGAATCCCTGTTTCCTCCGCAAGCTGGCTCTGACTGAGTCTGGCTTCTTTCTCCAACGGTGTTGTCAATACAAATGCACGGTTATCCAGCAAAAGTCCCAGCCAATGCAACAAGGGTTACTCCATACCTTTTTCATTCATTAATAGTAGTAGTATAACCCATCTTATTCGCAAATGAAATAGTTTCCACAAACTTTTAAAAAGCCTTTAGACTTATTATCATCTAAAGGCTTTCGCTGGTACTCCGGCTGCCTTACAATGATCTTCCACATCTCTCACGACTACCGAACCTGCACCAATCACCGTATTCGTTCCAATCGTAATACCCTGTATCACATTTGCACCCATACCAATTTCTGTATTGTCGCCGACTATCACATTTCCTGCTAATGTGACATCCGGACTTAATGTTACATAATTGCCTAACTTTCCGTCATGGCATACTTTGCTTCCGGTATTCATAAAAATAAAACTCCCAAGCGTTACATTGGTTGATATTCTTGCATCCATACTGATAATGCAGCCTTTCCCCATCTGCACATCCTCACAAATTCTTGTATCACCAAGTATTATGTTCGGGAAAATAATATTTTTATTATTTTTCAATTTCTCTACAATTTTTTTTCGAAGCTTTGGCTCTCCCACACAAACTGCCACGTTTGTCAATTCTGTTCTTGCCAGCAAATAATCATCATTCCCAATATATTTTATGATTTCATTCCCAACTGTAACGCTGCTGTGTTCTTCCGGCTGTATTCTATCAACATATCCTAATATATTCCAATTTTCTGTTGATTTATTCTGTTCCTGCATCTGCCACACAATTTCCCTCATACAGCCACCGGAGCCAACTAAAATAATATCCTGCATTTTACCATCCCTTATGACATTAGTACATCCTTGATCTGTTCCACAACATAAACAATATCATCTTCTGTGATCTGTGTGCTGCTCGGGAAATTCAAGATGCATTTACTATAATAAGGTGCTTTCTCCATCTCATATGTTATCGCATTCTGATACGGCAGCTGCTCATGGATCAATCCCCAGATTGCCCTTGTCTGTACACCTCTTTCCTGCAGCTTTGTGATGATATCCCTTAAAGAACCATTCACTCTTTCCATTGGAATCTCAAGCGAATAAAACCACTGATTTGAGTATGTTCCTTCTCGAAAGCCAAGTAATTTTCCGAGTTCAAATCCATCGAGTAGTTTTTGATACAGCTCATAATTACTGTGTTTTCTCTTTATAAACTCAGGCAATTCTTCCATCTGCGCCACACCAAGTGCTGCCTGTAAATTTGTCATGCGATAATTATATCCGACTTCATTATGAATATAATAATGTGGATCATCCTTTGCCTGTGTGGAAATATACTGCATATGTGCAACCGTTTTTGCATCTTTTGCTGTAACAGCACCACCACCGCCGGTTGTAATGATCTTATTCCCATTAAATGAGTATGCTCCAAAATCTCCAATCGTTCCCGCATACTTTCCGGCAAAACGTCCCTTTGTGTAATGGGAACCCAGCGCTTCTGTAGCATCTTCAATTACCTTTAAATGATACTCTTCCGCTATATCCATAATGCTTTCCATATCTGCCAGATTTCCAAACACATGCACTACAATAACCGCTTTTATTTTCTTGCCAGAAGCCGTGTGAATTAATTGTTTTTGTTCTACATGGCACTCTTTTTCACAAAACTTCCGAAGCTTGACCGGATCCATGCATAAGCTGTCATCACAATCCATAAATACAGGCTCTGCAAATTGATAATGTACCGGATTCACTGCTGCAATAAAAGTCAATGTCGGCACGATCACCATATCTCCCGGCTGTACATTACATTCCAATAATGACAAATGTAATGCAGATGTGCCACTCTGGCAGGCAGCCACTTTCTCTACATGAAGAAATCCTGCCATCTGTTCTTCTAATTTTGTAATATAGGCTCCGCCTGTAGATACCCAGCCCTGATCTATTGCATCATCTACGTATTTTCTCTCATTTCCCTCAAAATTCGGAATTGACAATGGGATAAATCGACTCACTTTCTTCTTCCTTCTTTCCTTTGTTAAAACAATAACTCTGTCAATCTTGCACACAGATTCCGTTTACATCATCTTTGCTTCTACACATTATAAATATCTGTCTTATATGCAGCCATATTCTGTCTGATCCATGCGATCGTCTCTGCAATCCCCTGTTCAAAGGTGTATTGCTGCTTCCAGTCTGTCAGTTCTTTTATCTTCGCATTCGCTCCAAGCAGACGATTTACTTCACTCTTTTCCGGACGCAGCCGCTGCTCATCACATACAATTTTTGCATCCGGATTAATCTGTGCAATAATTTCTTTCGCCAGATCTCCAATAGAAATCTCACGCTGTGTTGCTATATTAATCTCCTGTCCGATGGTTTTATCCGACTCTGCGATTGCTATAAATCCTGCTGCTGTATCTTTCACATAATTAAAGTCTCTCGTTGGTGTCAAAGAACCAAGTTTGATCTCTTCTTTACCCGCCAAAAGCTGAGTAATGATCGTCGGGATGACCGCTCTTGCCGATTGTCTTGGTCCAAACGTATTAAACGGACGTACAATTGCAACCGGAAGATTAAAACTGCGGTAAAAGCTCTCTGCCAGACGGTCTGCACCAATTTTTGTTGCGGAGTATGGCGACTGCCCCTGGAACGGATGCTTCTCATCAATCGGAACATACTGTGCGGTTCCATATACTTCCGATGTAGATGTCACCATAATCTTCTCTGTTCCCAAATCCCTAGCTGCCTGCAAAACATTTAAAGTTCCCTTGATATTTGTATCAACATAGGAATCCGGTGAGTGATAACTAAATGGAATGGCGATCAATGCTGCCAGATGAAAAACCTGATCTACACCTTTCATTGCCTCTCTCACTCCATTCGGATCTCTGACATCTCCACTAAACACCTCGATCTGATCCAATTTTTCCTTTGGTAATGTATCTAACCATCCCCATGTATTAAAAGAATTATAATAGGTAAAGGCTTTTACATCATAACCTTTTTCTAATAAGCTTTCTGTCAGATGACTTCCAATAAATCCATCTGCTCCCGTTACAAGTACTTTCTTCATTCTATATTCCTCGTTCTTTCGTCTAATTACTTATAATACTATTATCAATTTCAATTTATTAGGTAAACCCATTATTTCTTGTAATTTACTCTGCCTACTCTGACTTCAAATCCAATTTTTTTTCCATACGATGCATCTCTTCAAACTCACCCATATCCAGAAATGAATCCTCACTAATCGGATACATGCCGACCTTGCGGTTTTCTTTTAGTAATTTATCTGTAAGATCTGTCATATGATAAAATGTGTCCTCCGGAATTTCTTTTTTCAATTCCGGATTCAATATGTACATACCCGTATTGACAAAATATGATAATTTGGGTTTTTCCTCCATGGACTGCACTGCACCATTTTCACTGGAATGGATAACACCATAGGGTACTACAATATTCTTTAGTGCAGAAACGATTGTCAGTTCATTGCCGCTTTCCCTGTGATACCGGTAGACATCTTCGTAATCTGCGTGGATCAGTATATCACAATTCGTCACGATAAAAGGCTGTTCAAAATCCTCCTCTATCAGCCGCAGGCTTCCTGCTGTTCCTAATGGCTGATTTTCTTCTACATACTGTATTTCATAATCTTTTGCCGTATCAGTGAAATATGATTTGATCATATTCTTGCGGTAATTCACAGTCGCATAAAAATCCGTCACGCCAACATCCCTGAATTTATCAATAATCCGTTCCATAATCGGAATATCCCCAATCGGGATCAGCGGTTTGGGCAAAATCTTGGTATAAGGATATAATCTGGTTCCTTTTCCTCCTGCCATAATGACTACCGGTACTTTATCTAAAGAGAGACTTCCTTCCCTCACCTCGGTTTTCTGCTCCTGTTCAAAAAGAATGTCAATCACGATTCCCTTTGAATTGAGCACAGGCAATGCCGTGATCGAATATCGTCTCATCACATCCTGCGCAGACGCCACTTCCCTTCGATACACCGACTTAGGATTGCGGTTCATAAGACGGCTTATCTGTTCCTGCAGATTTCCTGTCTTAATCAGCCAGCGGCGGATATCTCCATCAGTGATCGCCCCTATTAATTTTCTATCTGTATTGGTAATAAAAAGAATCCTGCGTCCATTTTCATCAATCTTCTCCATTGCTTCTACAATTGTACGCTCTGGAGAAATCAGAAATGTCATTAACTGCTCTACGTCCATAGATAAACCTCCATGTTCTCATCCCATCAATCCATGATAGCCTAAACTTCACATCAACTATATTTGCTTTGATCCTCATTCTAGCAAAGCTATCGAGCTTCGATATAATTATTTAATCTATGCACTTTTACCATCATAATAATTTAACTGTTATTTTCTCACTATTAACTTAATTCTGCGAAAGAAGTAGCTCTGCCATTTTAAAATCAAATTCACAATCAATATCCACTGATTTCTCTTGTGACATTAAATATGCTACCGTGTTATCTGAATAGTAGGTATGCCTTTCTCTTAATAACTTGGTATCCAATATATAAATTGCACCATTTGGAATATAATATGTCCTATTTGACTGCCGATTTTCAACTGCATTTTGTTCATCAAATCCCATATTCTTAATTCGCCCCTGCTCATCCATACCATAATACCAACTAATAGGGATTTCGGCTTCTTTCATTGAAATTAATGTTTCTGCTTTCTTTGCAAAAAAATACCTTATTGCCTGCTCTATATCTTTCGCTTCTCTCAGCGGAGCTGTTGGAAGAAGAACCATAAATTTTTGAATTTCTTTACCAGTTTTTTTCTGTAAAAAATCAATTGCATGCAAATATACATCAACAGCACTTGAAGTATCTTCGGCAAGCTCCTTTGGACGTAAAAAAGGTACTTCTGCTCCATATTGTCTAGAAATTTCTGCAATCTCCTCACTATCCGTTGTCACAACTACTTGATTTATTCCACTTGCATTTAAAGCCGCCTGAATTGTGTATGCAATTAGTGGTTTTCCGCACAGACTCTTTATATTTTTCCCCGGTAATCCCTTTGATCCTCCACGGGCAGGTATCAATGCTATCATTTTTTATCGTTCCTCCTCTAATTGAATATTTGTCAGACTCCACCAATATCCTGTCATCTCTTGGTCTGCAAATTGCTCTGTAAATTGCTCTGTACAAGTACTGCTATAAACTTGCAACAAGTTTTTATAATAATTATCATATGGGGTCAGAAGTCTGTAATGTTCTCTTTTTATTTCAATTTCTTTTTTTACTGCCTGTCTGCTCCATTCACATTTTCCGGCTAAATTAGCTTCATATATTCTATAATAAGTATAACACCCATTAATCTTTTTTCCTTTTTTTTCATTCAGTAATAGCCGTGAATATAGATACCAGTCAAAAATTCTGGTTTCAACTTTCCCTAATGATTCGATAAACGCCTGAGATATCCCCTTCAGAAAAATTGCTCCATTAGATATTCCAAGATAATTACTTTGTCCAATATCTCTATAATTCAGCGTATAATCGGGAAGCTCTTTCATAATTGAATTACCATTAAAATCTAATAATTCATTATAAAAAAATGTATATGCAGGATCTAACTGCTCTTTTACACAGCACACTCTGTTGCTTGATGCCTTGTCATCACAATCCAACATAATCAATAAATCTATATCCTTATAGAAAGCTTCCCGAAGCAATTCTACCCTGAGCGTTGCTGGATTTAGTTTACTTTGAGTTCTATCAACAATACTCAGTCTTTCTTTAATATTGGGTGATACCTGTCTAATTATCTGGTCGAGATGTTCTGATGAAATATTGTCATTTATTATAATAATAGAAAAATCCTGATCAGTTTGCATCTCTAATGACAAAAAAAAATCTCTCAAATATTTCTCTGCACCTTCAAAGATAACACTTCCTACCGCTGTCTTCATTGCTTTCTCCAGTCTAGTCAAAAATCTTCTCTACTCAAAATACAGTCTTTTTGAATATCTCTCGTTGCTCTTCTTCCTACAATAAATGAATAATATTTCGGCTCTATTCCTGTACCTGGGCGCTTGAAATCAATATCATCCTCAGTTATAATCTCTCCACATTTGATTTTGCGTGCAGCTACAATACTCCTCTTAAATGCGTTACGTCTCTCCTCATCCTCATTCACAATTTTTTGATAACTTCCAAGCATCTTATATCCAACTTTTGCAGCATTGCAAATAACCTTTAATTCTTCCGGATTTGCAGATACTTTATGATCCCACCCAACCATACTTTTATCCAGAGTAAAATGTTTTTCAATAATACATACTCCCTTCGCCATAGCCAACAGTGGTGCCACCGTTCCTATGGTATGGTCAGAATAACCAACTTTACATCCAAAAGTATTCCGAAGCATATCTATATTATTAAGATTGACCATGTCGTCTGCAGGAGGATAAATAGATACACAGTGGAGTAGAATAATTTTTTGACAACCATTTTTTTGAAGACACTCAACAGCATCACTAACATCTGCCAATCCACACAAGCCAGTACTAATTACAACAGGTTTCCCTCTTCCTGCCACATATGTAAGAAATGGTATATTATTTAAATCCATAGATGCAATTTTAATAAATGGTACATCTAACTCATCTACAAGCAAATCTACTTCTGACTTAGAAAACGGTGTTGAATTAAAATCTATCCCCACTTTTTTGCAATACTCATTTAGTAAATAATGATCCTCCCTATTAATGCTATACTCATCTACAATTTCCTTTAATGTATAATCCGTACGATTCCGATAGTCATCTTTCAGAAAATAATTATCTTGATATACTTTTTCAGAAAAAATCGTATCCTTAGACCATGACTGGAACTTAACACAATCTGCACCGCATCTTTTTGCCTCATCAATCATTTTTTTTGCCAAATTCATATCTCCGTTGTGATTTGAACCTATTTCTGCAATTATGTATGGCTTTTCAAATTCGCAAATCTTATCATACTCAAACATAGTTTATCTCCTATTTTTATAATTTATCGTAATTAGTTCTTTCAAATTCTATTAAATATTTTTTATATGCTATCAAGCATTTGCCCAATTCTTGTATCTAATGAATACTCCCTCTTGGCTCGTTCATAACCATTAGATGCAATCTGTTTTCGCTCTTCCTCATGTTCAAGGTAATATGTGATCTTATCCAATAGTTCTTCTTGACTTGAAAATGTTTCTATCTCTTTTCCGATTTCAAAATATTCCGGGATTTCTATCTGGAAATTAGTTAATACAAAACCACCTGCACTCATAATATCCCATATACGCAATGGCAACCCACTTCTAATAGGTTTTGATGTAAAATTCAAATTAATTTTTGATAGATGGAAGATTTTTGGCATTTCCGTCATTGATTTTGCCAATCCTCTCGCATTTACATTAGGTAATGATGTTGTATCACTCCCTGTATACAAATCAAGTTTAAAATACGTTGAGACTAAACCAAGCAAACGCAGCCGCTCCTGTTCCGTCACTTTATTTCCAAGATACAAATGTGCCATTGCTGCCTTATCATTATGATTTGACTTCTCCGGGAACTGATAAAATGGTATCTTATTCTTAAAGTCAGCGACAATCTGATCTGTCAGACATTCCTCCAGAAAATTATATCCATATACTTTTAACTGTGCCTCAATCAATCCATCCAAATATCCCTTTAAATAAGAGCCGTCTTCTTTCAAATGATTGTATGGACATTTCTCCGTATAAAGTGAGCCCACAAAAGAAATATCTGCTGAAAATCTAGTTTCGTCTTCTTTTGTAATTGTACCTATAAGGTTATCTATCCGGTGATAATTTGATCCTAAAGGCAAATAGTAAATACATGCTGGATTTTCCTGATAAAACTCCTCATATAATGCATAGTCAAAAAGAAAGATTCTATTACATGAGTTTCGAATCGAGTGGGAATATAATTCCATAACCGGACTATCAACAATCCAACAAACATACCGTATTTTAAATATATTACAAACCTCCGAAATGACAGGAAAGAAATTTATACTAAAAACAAAATCATATTTTTTTTGTTGTAACGCACTACTTAATGCACAAAGGCATTCCTTAGATGAAATGTTTTTATCATCCATTTCAATTGTTATTTCGTCGATGCTATTTGAATATCTTCCTAATACCTCAATCATATCCGGTTCGCATATACTGTTGTACCGATAAAATAAAATATTCATATAAAGTGCCTATCCTTTTATGAAAAATCTGCTATAATTTGTGACTGATATTGTTTATCCTGAATTTCTACTGGCTTGTCTCCCCCTGCCAGTTCATTATTATATTTACCAACAATTTCAGTCCGGCATCCCTGTCCTTTTAAAAACCACTCATATTCCAAATCTATATGACCAATATCTACCGCCTGATATCCCATCTTACACAAATCATATGCTAATACTGTAGCTGTTGGACCAAGTGCCAGTAAAAATAATTTATCTTTCGCTTGATCCTTGCAGCATTCTAATATTTTGTCGTATGCGTGAAAAGCATTTTCTGCCGGACCAATGATTCTCTGTATAGACTCTGCCCCTGAAAACAAATCATTTCCTACTCCAAGTGCTGTATATTTTCCCTCTATAAATACACATGTTCTATCTGCCCAGATTTTTTTTAAATTTTCAAATCTGTTTTGTGAGCGATCCGTTTTTAAATCATTATACATAACATATGGTCTTGTAACATATGCATTATAATATTTTCTATCTCTTTTCAATATCTGTAAATGCTCTTTTCTGACCTGCCTTGTCAAATAAAAACGAATCTCTCTTTTTGCCTGTTCACTATAGCGTTCCAGATTACCATAATTATCTGCAATTGCAACCATTAATCTGTCATCTTCCGATGCAAGAACGTCCAACAGCCGTGCAGCAAGCCTGTCATCCTGTTCCGTTTGGAACTTGTGACGTACCCGCCCATAAATTGTGGCAAATTCACCATCTCCAAATCTTGCAATAGACTTTCCATGATTAACAATTTCATCCAAGGTTTCTTCTACTGATGCAATATCCGGATACCAATATTCTGTTACTTCTTCCTTCAACCTCGGGTCAGAAATCTCAAAAAAATAGTTTTCCCTAAAATGCTCTTGATCTTTGACAATATCATCAACCCAATCTATTATTTGTTTATTTGACTTTAACAGAATCTGAATGGTTTTTTCCTGCCATTCCATATGTTCCTGCATTTGTTGTGTTTTTTCTAAAAGCTCTGTTATTATTTTATCTTTATTACTCATTTTTCTTCTGCTCTACATTAATCCATATTCAGTAAAATTATATTTTTCATAACATCCGATACATAATTGCAAGTCAAATATTGTTTTGCCAAATCATTTAGACTTCCTTCCTTTTTGTAATTTGTTAATATTGTTTTTGTTTTTCTGAAATGTATAATTAGTTCTGGCAGTTCGTGTGACACTTTGTACATTCCATTAATTCCCTCTTCTTTTTCCTTTTCTAAAATAAAAAGAATTAGCTCAATATCCGGTATTTCATTTTTTATATCTGACAATTCTAATTGTACATCAGGTCTTAATTTTAGAAAATCATAAAACAGCTTTCTTGCTTCCGTAAATTGTCCGGTTCTGACTAATTGTACCATTGCAAGCTTAAATTCAACCGTTTCCGCTTTCTCTGCTGTAATGCCAACATGTCCTTCTTTGATTTTTAATTTCTTAGATGTTATGTAAACCATCAAGAGTTCCTCTGATAGAAACCCGAATATCCTTTTATGATAATCATCATAACTGCTTACATCTATATATTTTTCCATTTCAAAAAAAATTGTAAAAAGCCAATCACAGTATGCATCAAACAAACTCTTTCTCATAACACATAAATTTCCAAAATAATACTTATCTTGATGCATTACTTCTTCAAATGCCTGTGTGTCCTCAGGAAAAAGTATCTTGATTATATCTCCTGCAAGAAGCATATCCTTAACATTATGAGAATTTCCAAAATATTCCAAATAAGATGTTGGTGCATGTATGCAATTTGAAACCATCACATCTACATCCTGCAATGCCGTTTCATATTCTTCCTGCGTCATAAGTGTCCCTCTTTCATTAAAAAAGAAACGCCTATAATGGCATACTCCTATCAAATCTGCATCATGATAGTTTTTCCATAACCAATACATTCCTGTGAGTTCTCCATAATAGGGATTCAACGCTGATATAGAATCTCCAACATCATCTCTCATATATCCCAAATCAGGATTCAAAGCAGCTCCTACTTGAAGCGGTATATATATCGGATTATTAGGAGGATTAAATTTTTTGTGAGTCATAACAAAAATCTGTGTCTTCATCATCTTTTCCTTGCAATTATTCGAATTAAAACCGGATCAGATACTGTTGTCTTCGAAAGACCTTTATCTTCTTTTTCATATATTATTTCGAACTCTAGTTTCTCCAACTTTTCCTCTAGTTCCTTCTTTACAATAAAACGTCTGAAATGGTCATTATATAAATACGTATTTTTTGCAATTTTTGTCCCTTTTCCAAACAAATCATCTTTAATACTTCTGACTTCAATAAAAAATAATCCTTTTTTCTTAATTGCCGATGATACATTTTTTAATAGTTCCCATTCCTGTTTTTCAGATACTGCATGAATTGTCCATCTACTATAGAAATAATCATACTGAACCTGATATAATGCTTTACATGTTACAAAATCATCACATACGAACATACTGTTTTTCCTATTGTATTGATTTAGATGAGATATAGCCTCTTCTGATGCATCTACCCCTGTAACTTCTAATCCATTTTGTGAAAAATAGATACTGTCTCTACCATTTCCGCAACCAATATCCATAATTTTTTTGTGTGTTTCCATATATGGCAAAACAAATTTTGCAAAATCGCTTGGTTCCTGTATCTCTTTTTCTTTCCTTAGATAATATTGATTCCAATAATTTACATCCCTATCAAATGTGTCCTTCACATTCACTTTATATTCCATGATTTTATTCACACAATCTGAAATTGTAATAGTTCCATCATTTTCAATAATAATGTCCGGATTTTTTGGAAATTCCACATCCTGATCCATTCCTGCAACATTCTCTATTTTTCCTGCCGATTGTCCAGAATATAATCCTTTGCGATCCCGTTTCATCAATATATCTTTGTTAACATTCAAAAAAATTTCAACATATTTCTCTATATTGGCTCTATTCCAATCTCTGACTTCATCATACATGGCGATTGTACAGATAACAACTGATATGCCTTGATCGGTTAATGTTTTGCACAGATTAGAATAATAATAAGCACGTTTCTTACGATCGCTCTGTGAATATCCCAACGAATTACCGACTAATTTTTTTAAAATATCTCCATCTAAAATAATGAGGTTATCCTGCTTTTTCTTTAGTTCATAATATAGCGCATTTCCAATTGTTGTTTTTCCAGCTCCAGATAAGCCTGTGATCCAATATAATGTACCTTTTCCCATTACGCATTGCTCCTCATGTTAATTATTATATATTCTGCACGAACCTATATGATCTAAACACCATTTGGTGTAATAATTTATTTTGTCTTTATCATGAAGTATATTGCCATTTTTATCTGATAATTTCACTTCATATGTATCGAGTGGAACTCTACATTCTGATGTGACTTTTTCTATTCCCTTCAGATAAAAAGTAAAATCTCTTCCATTAAGCAAGATCTGATACGGATCTCCTACATGTATGCTTTCTGTTACAGTAAACTCTCTTTCTTTTTCACCCCCATACACTACAGGCAGTGAGGCATCTGTATTCTCGTAATTATATTCTATTCCTGCCAGTTTACATATAATTGGTGTATAATCACATGCTGAGATTAATTCCTCTGTTTTTCCACTTACCCCGCCGCCTTTGGTCATAAATGCAATCTTCGTTCTTTCATCACACAAAAATTCCTCTTCCGGGCGAACTAAAAAACCCTGCCCATGATCTGCAAATAAAGTGATTACAATTTCATTTTCTTCATAATTATTTTCAATATATTGATATAATCCAGCTAATTTTCGATCCACATATTCAATCTGTTTTAAATAATACTTCCTTTTTGTCTCATCGTATTCCTGCTTAACAGAGTTAATTTTTCCCTTTGTGTTATCATTTTCCCATATCATAAATTGCTCCTGAAGAGGTGCAACATTATATTCATCTGCTATTAAATGTAATTCTCCGATTTCCATCCATATAAACTGATCTGTCTCTCGCATTGTATGAATTTGTTCTTCAACTTCTGAGACTACCTTCTCAATCGGAAATCCTTCATACATATGCTGGTAATGCACACGATTCATTCCTCTTGCATAACCATAATTTGGCGCAATTCTCCAATTTCCCCCTATTTTTGTGGTATTATAACCAGCGTTTTTAAAATATTCAAAAAGAATTGGTGTCTCAGCATCTATTTTTCTGAATAACTTTGAATGAAGCATCTTATGATTTGCCATCGTCTGTCCAGTTACAATGGAAGCAATAGACGGAAATGTCCAGTCTCCAGCTGTATGTGCATTTGTACATATCATTCCTTCCCTAAAAAAACGATATGTATTTGGCATTAACATTTCCATATGATTTTCCAAAACAGTTTGCGATAATCCATCAACAAAAATATTCAAAATCAAAGGTTTTCTTTTTCTATCATGAATAATTGGAACCATTTCGCCAAGCCGGAACTCTCTATCTTCAGAAGAAATCAATACTTTTCCTTTTGGAACTCGATAATTAATATACTGTAACGGAGAATTATATTCTATTTCTGCCTGTTTTTTTTCTGTCTGCACGCATAATCGTCCCGGTCCATCCATAATTAACGGAACAAAACATTCTGTTTCTGACTCAATAGTAACACTACATCCTTCTGCATATGTTCTTTGAATGTCCGCTTCTTCCATTATTGTATCCATATGCAATCTTTTGCAAATCAAATCGTATGCGCTCTGCATTCCAGTAATGCCAACATATAATTCAGGTAAGTCGTAATAATCATTGTATTTCTGTGCCACCATATTGGTGCCATCATGAAAGATTTGCTTTCTCACTCCCCAACTGATTCTATCCATATTAGCAATATACCCAATCCATATTTTATCTGACTCAATGTTATCTACATCCCCAGCTGTGGTTGCTGCCATAACAGCATTTAACACTTGCTGCATGGCTGACTCAATGTTCTCCAGGCTCACAGTTAGCTGATTTCCACCTAATGCCAATTCCTTTGCAATCGCATACTGTTCATATGCCTGAAAATATTGTCCGCACAATTGATATGCATATGCACAATTATAATGTACATCCGCAACATAAGGCTGATTTTGCATTGCCGCATACGCATATTGTAGTGCCATCTGCGGTTCATCCGCATTGCTTAAGCAAATAAATTTATAAGTATCAATATCTGAATCCTGCGGGCAATTTTTTTCATATGCAGCTATTGCAAACCATGCTTCCTCATATTGTTCGCTTATAATCAATTGTTCTATCTTGCCGTTCATTGAATTACCTCTTCATATTTTAATTTTCTTTCTATTTTCCTTATTAAAAAGTGTAGAAAAAATAACATTTTCTGATATAATAAATTCTATCTATTATAGAAAGGATGCGATTTTATGAATATTTTATTTCTTGACTGGCCATGCTTTGGTCGCACAGACTTTTTAAATTTTTTTAGTGAGCGACATGATTCTGTCACTCTATTTTCGCACGCTGACTATGAACTTCGGAAAAGCGACTCCTTTTTGGCTGCATTATATTCTGTATTAGAAAATCAGCAGTTTGATTTTTGCTTTTCCTATAATTTTTTTCCACTAATGGCTACTGCCTGTTACAAATGTAACATAAAATACGTTTCTTTTGTTTATGACAGTCCACAAGTTAAATTATATTCTTATACTGTCACATACCCTACTAATTATATTTTTTTATTTGACAGTTCTCTGGTAACACAATTTCAAAAAGAAGGGTTAACTACATTTTACTATATGCCGCTTCCGGTGAATGCTGACCGCATCCATTCACTCCTGCAAAAGCCCTATGATTCTGCTCGCTTATCAGCAGACGTTTCCTTTGTAGGTTCCTTATATAATGAAAATCACAACCTTTATGATTCCTTACAAGGTATTTCTTCATACACCAAAGGATACTTGGACGCAATCATGCAGGCTCAATCTCATGTGTATGGTTATAATTTTCTTGAGGAATGCCTTACCCCAGCTATTACCGCAGAATTGCAAAATGCAGCTCATTATCAAAAAAATCCAGATGGTGTTGAGTCTCTTAGTTTTATTTTTTCTGACTATTACCTTTGCCGTAAATTAACTTCTATGGAGCGAATCAACATTCTTACTGATGTTGCTTCACATTTTCCACTAAAAATATTTACACCGAATAACAACTACGTTATTCCCAATGCATCTAATATGGGAGTCGCTGATTATCTTACAGAAACACCCTACATTTTTCATGACAGCAAAATAAATTTAAATATAACGCTTCGCAGCATCAAGAGTGGGATTCCGCTTCGCTGCATGGAAATCATGTCCTGTGGTGGTTTTCTTCTTACAAATTTTCAATCAGATTTTTTTAAACATTTCGTTGCCGGAGAAGATTTTGTTTATTTCGAAAGCAATGATGATATGCTGCAGAAAATTGATTACTATTTAACTCACGAAAAAGAACGAACTTCCATCGCAGAATCCGGTTATCAAAAAGTATTAAAAAACCATAGCTATGAGACTATCTTTCAACAAATTTTCAACATTATTGGCTAGGCTTTTTTAACTCTGCAAATATCTTTTCGGCTTCCCCCTTGAGCAGTTCAGCACCTTCGGCAACTAAATTCGTATATAATTTTCCTTTTCTGGCAAGTTCTTTGCCCTCCTCCTGCAATGTGTCAAGCTGTACAAATTCTTCATCCCTTAGTATTTTTGTGGCAGATGGCATTGTCATCGTTACAAGCTGATATGTATCTTCACTTTCAATTTTAGTAATGAGATTTTTTATCTTTTTTAACAATTTTAAATACTGCTGTGAATCTACCTGTTTCGTTTTACAAAGACGTTCCAAATTGCAATAACATTTATGCAATTTTTGTGTTTCCTTCTTTAATGTCTCAAACTGTTTCGGAATACTTAACAGATATTCAATTGCCCATGCACGGTTGCGTTCATTCAGCATCGGCTGAATGTTGTCTAAACAGGATGCAATATCAACCTCCTTGGTGCATGTTTCCGCAATTGCCTCTCTTAACGTCATGATTTCTGTGCCTTCGATTTTAGCTCCCCCCTCTGTTGCATTTATCACACGAAAATCTTTGACATATTCTTTACACTCGCCTATTGTTTTCTCATACCAAGTCAAAAATGTATAAAAATCAACTCTTGTAGGTACTTTTTTTTCATAATTACCTTCCACCCATTTGTAATCTGTTGTATCGACTTCTGGCATTTTTTCCTCAAATGTACCATCTGCATGGCTTTTATTTCCCGTTAATGCCAAATCCTGTCCAACTAATATAATCGTTTTTAACCCAATTTTATAAAGTAATGAAAACACATTCGTTGCAACAGATCCTCCTGTTGCAACATCTCCCCATCGCAATCCGCTTTTCATAATGATTTTTTCTGCAAAACGATAACCTTCATCATAAAAAAACTTCTTTCCAATATGAAACTTCAAAATTTCTGGTGCGGCATTTAATGTTGTTACGATCGGTATCTTTTCTGCTCCCTCTATTTGCACTAGTCCGATTGGTTTTAGAGCATCTACTATAAAATACATATCTGGTATAATTCCTGCTCTCAAAAGCGGTTTTATTGCCGTATCCACTGCGATAATAAACGATTTTCCTTTTGCATTTTTTAATTCTTTGATGTTTTTATTTAATGATGGTCCTGCTGCTACAACGATTCCTGTCGTGTCGAACGGAATTGTCTTATATAACTGTATTGTTTTATATGCAGTACACAAATATTTAGCATTTTTCATTACATTTACAGAATCTATATTTGAAAAAAAAACAGCTGTATTGTAATTTACTCTGTTTTCGAGTGCTGTATCTTCACATTTTTTTACTAAGCTTTCACATTCTTTTTCAAAAAGGATATCATAATTTGGTAATATAAATAATTGTACCTTATTTAAATTTTCTAACCTCATCACTTTATTCAGAACGCTGCCTATCCTATCTAATGTCATCAACCCTATGCCTTCCACCCAGAAGATGATGAGATGCTTTTTCATACCCTTCTCTAAATCTATCCATTCTAATGACTTCAAAAAAATTTGGATAGAAGGTTCATATATAATAATATTGAGTCTGAAATCAACATGTTCAATTAATTCTCGTAAATAACCTATATTTCCTATTCCAAGCATTATATACGTATAGCCATCACATAAATCCCCTTGTGCTTTTAGCCACTCTTCTGTTGGTTTCTGTGCATTGCGTTTTCCTCCAAGATAACAACAATGACCATCCTTTTTTACCTTTAAAACAGGCATTCCATCTTTTGATTTTTCTTCAATAATTGTATAATTTTCTTTTAAATCATGCTTTGCTTTATCAATATTATAATCCATCCCAGGATAATATTTGGATAATGTCTGGATATTCTTCTCATATATTGTCATTTATCTTCCTCCACTGTTTCTGACAAACACACTTTCAGATATTCCATTATTCCATAGGAAATGGCATCATTCATAAGGACATAATCATTCTCCTCGATTGCCGTAATAATATCCTGTAAAATATCTAAAAGTTCCTCTTGTTTCTGTGTAAACAATGAATAATCCAGATTCAACGGATTTTCTTGTATAAACCATACCGCAAACTCTTGTATCATTTTTAAATGTTCTCTTATCGGAAGTAGTTCTTTCCTGTTCTCATAATCCAAAAAATTTTCTTGTATTTTTTCCAATGTGCTATAAAGAAACACCCATTTTTGTTGCATCTACCACAGCTCCTAAATTTATTAAAATAAAAGAGTTGGCAATGCCAACTCTTTTATTCATATTGTCATCCTATAATATTTCAGATTACTGTAACAGAGAAAGTACACCCTGAGTAGACTGATTAGCCTGTGCAAGCATAGATTGTCCAGCCTGTGCAAGAATGTTATTCTTGCTGTACTCTACCATCTCATCAGCCATATCTGTATCACGGATACGTGATTCAGCAGAAGATGTATTCTCAGATACATTGTCCAAGTTAGCTACAGTATGCTCTAATCTGTTCTGTAAAGCACCAAGTGCAGATCTCTGGGAAGATACAGAGTTGATAGCTTTCTGTACTGCGTCAATTGTAGCATTTGCACTTGCATAATCCTTAACACTTGGATCTGTGAGCGTAGTAGCCTGTCCAACTGTCATCTTATTTGCAATGACATTCTCCGTTTTAGCATAAGTTGCTCCATTGTTTGTGATTCCGTCACTAACAGCCCCTTTCAACGCTGACGCATCCGCATTCATAGCTGATTTTGCTGTTTTATATTTTGCATTGTTAGCATCAATATAATATGCACTACCGTTTGCAGTATTGAGCTGCTGCATATAACCTGTTGAATCTTTTGCATTATCGATAGCCGCCTTTAAAGATGTAATAGCTGCTTTCTTCTGATCAGAAAATGCTGCTTTAGAATCGGTTCCTGTTGTTGCATATTTACCAAAGGTAAATCCTGTAACTTTCTTACCAGTCTGAGACTGTGTGGTTGTTCCCGCAATATCGTGTAATCCTAATGCTTTGGAGTTCATCTCTCCAATAGAGATGGAAATCTTCTGGTCAGAATTTGCTCCAACCTGTAAGTTCTTAGATGTAAAGCTTCCATCTAATAAATTCTGTTTGTTGAACTGTGTTGTAGATGCGATACGATCCAGCTCAGATGTAAGAGCAGATAACTCTTCATTGATAGCATCACGGTCAATGCTCTCATTAGTATCATTAGCACCCTGAACTGCTAATTCATTCATACGCTGTAAGATTGAATGTGCTTCACCTAAAGCACCTTCAGCTGTCTGGATAAGTGAAATACCATCCTGTGCGTTTGAAGAAGCTTTGTCAAGACCACGGATCTGGCTTCTCATTTTCTCAGAAATTTTTAAACCAGCAGCATCATCACCTGCACGGTTGATTCTGTAACCAGAAGATAATTTCTCTGAAGATTTTGCCTGAGCTCCTGTTGTGATTCCTAACTGACGATTAGCGTTCATCGCTGTAAGATTGTGCTGTACTACCATATTATTTTTCCTCCTTGAATTGTGCTTCAGCATCCATGCTGAAATAAATTTGTTTTAATTTGTGAACGTTCCTACTCTGACCGTACGCTTCATTTCGGCTTTCACGAAGTAGCATTCTTTGCTTACTTACACTTTATATCGGCATAAGTGAAAGATACTTAACCCCTTTTTATTAATTTATTTTTGGGAAAATATTGTATCTGTTCAGAACCAATGTCATTGACTTAAGACGAGCAGGATTAAAACAGATCACTTGGTCGATAAACTTAAGTCCACAACGCGCCATCAGACGGGTACGGCATTGCATAGATGGAAGCTTTTTCATCGTTATGGGATGTTTTGAGCAATCAGGCTTTCCACCTCCATTGTGGAAACTCCATCATGGATTCGAAGAAAATCCCTACATGTCCTGAATGCTTCTGCAAAGTTGGCCTAATACTCATATTTGGTGTCGCACTGTTCTATTTCGACATTTGATATGATCTCGGAACTGAAATTATGCAGCATTTTCAAAATTTAGTGTACGGTAACAAATATGGCAAACATTTCCTGTATGCCTTTTCATTTTGAAACAAGGTTCACGGATTCAGGTATAATTTTTCCTATCAAAAAAGTGATGATGTATTGTTTTTTCTCATACCTCATCACTTCTTTTTGCTTCCTTATGTTATTTTTAGATGCTACTTATAATAGCACTGGAACTTTTCCTTCCAGTATTGCACGGATCTCATCCAAATTCTTACCTGTGATGGATGCAATGTTTTCCGGGGACATTCCACTACGGTTCATTTTAAGAATAATTTTTGCTTCTCCTACAACTTCTCCCATGGCTTTACCTCTTGCTTCTCCACGTACTTCCCCTTCCGATTCTCCCAGCTTTCTGGCATCTTCCAGGTCGTCCTTCATCAGTTCTCTTAACGCATCACACATATTCGCATCCCTCCTTATTTCACGATATAGCTCATCATTTGCCTTGACACTTACTTGTAACACAGCCTCAACATTCTGCCGGTCACGTGGTGTATTCATTTCTTCCACGTTCCTCAGGAATTCTTCTATATCTTCTCTCTTTGCATGATTGGATAGAATTCGCAAACTCCTGTGCTCTCCCGGTTCTAACTCCTGTGACACAATAATTTGCGCTGGAAACGGTAAATGTTCTGTCACATAATAAATTCCCGGATATTTTTCTTCTATTTTATGTCCATACTTCTGCAATGTCAAAAACATTTTTTCCGGTCGGGTTGCTCTGAAAATAAATACTGTCAGTTCATCGATCGGGACTGCATCTACATGTTCTCCATAGCCTTTGTACAGGCAAGCATTTTCCAAAACAGACTAAGCTGCCCATTCATAATTTTATAATTCTATATTCTTTTTTCATCTTTTATAAGTTTTTCTCTGGCATTCATTTCAAATAATTTTTACTGATCGTATTAAGCACTTCCTGCGCTTTTTCAACTTCCTCCGCCTCTTGTCCTAAAATTCCTTTTTCAATTTTTACTGCCAGTTCAGCCTCTTTTATTGCATCCTCATATTTTCCCAGCAATATTCCTTGGCACCAGGCATCAATCAGCAGGCATTCTGCATACCAGACACTCTTTTTTCCATATATCTCTTTCACTCTTTCCGTGATCTGTGCCCACATATCCATGTGCAGATCTATGTCTCTTCCTGCTGTTTTCATATAGCAAATCATAAGATTTTTCTTTATATACAATTCATGTTCCAATCGATGTGAATTACTTTTTAATATGATTTTTTCACACTTCTCCAGAATTGTTATCGCTTGTTCATATTTTTCCATCTGTATATAACAAGCCGCCAGATTGTTTTGGGTTTTACACATCTGGACAATATTTTCTTCTTGTTTGTGCTGAAGTTGAATTATCTCGCTAATAATTTTTTCTGCCTTTTCATAATTTTTCAATCCATATTCACAAAAAGCAATCCCTTCTAGTCCTTGCAGGAAACTAAAATCTTTTTTGCGTTCTTTTTCAGATGCATAAATCAGAATTTTATGAAATATTTTTTCCGCTTCTTCATAAAATTGCTGATTTGACAATGCCAACGCCATTAGAAAATTTATATCTGCCTCTAATTTTGTCTTTTCTTCCCCCGATGCATATTGTTTAATTTCTTGTATAGCCTCCCTATATGCTGGCCAGACAATCTTATCCATATTTTCTTTTGTCGCTACACATGCATTTATCAACGCAGCCGCATATAAACGTAGCCGCCTCACCTGATCTCCCTGTTGTTTCTGCTTTTTATATAGAGTAAAAGCAATATCAAACTTTTCTTTTTTTCTAAAATGCTTTTCAAACGGAGCATCATATTCCGGCTGGAATGGAATTTGTTTTTTAGGGTTATACTCCAAAAACAGACCGATATAATCTCTCAGATTGGGTTCATACCTTTGAATTTGGTTTACCATAAACGTTGGCATGATAAAAACCAGACGAATCACATTTTTTAACAGTTCCCGGGAAATATTTAAACTTTTCACCACATTTACAGAATCAGGATACGTTGGAAAATTATAAATGCAGATACATTTCTCCTGCTTATTTTCAGAATTTCCTATTTTTCTGAGATACTCAACGATCCCCTCTTTTAAATCCATATAATCTACACATTGTAAACAATAACTGGTATGCATATACTCACATATCTGCATGCCAATTTCCTTATAGTTACATTCAATAACAACGATTCCTATACTTGCATTTTTCATATAAATGTCAAAAATTTTATTCTGTTTTTTAAACTGTTCTTTCAGATCAGGCATTTATTCTACCTTTTTCCCTCAAAAAATCTACCAATACCGGATGCACTCCACACCAACGTTCTCCGTTGTATTCGATTACTGCAAGTGTTTTTAATAATTCGCTTAAAACCCCATCTGTATTTTCCGGATGTGGATCATTATAAATTTCAATCAATCGCTCAAATTGTTCCGGTGACGTAATAAATCTTTCATACGTGCTTTTCAGCCGCATAGCTGCAACTGTTGCATCTTCCATGGAAATCTGCCGTGGTTCGGTTTTTGAAAGTTCCAGTATTGCACAATTTGTAAGCATGGAAAAAAGATCCCTGATTGCTCCTCCTGATTTTAATATCATATATTTGAGTGCATCTTCCGCAACAAGTTTCTCTTTCATCCGCTTGTATACAATTTCTTTTAAAACTGCAATTCCTTCTTCATTTTCCGACCGGTCACTATTATTCACTTTGATCATGCTATACAATACATCTTTGTCAAAATCATCATTGATCATTCCAAACTCTGCAGTATAGGCCATATAAATAGGAAAAGAGAAGATCATTTTCAAATGTAGCGCCAGCAAAGTCTTTCTGTGTTCTACAAACAAATGTCTTGCATCCGCAATATCAAGTTTATCCAGATCTTCCACAACGATAAGAAGTTCCTTTTGCTGCTTCTCTTTAAGCTGATCATTCATATCCTCCAGTGTTTCATTCATCAAACTGATCAGGTAACTGATTTTCGGTTCTATCGATTTACGAATCGTCTTTTTTGTTTCGGTTCCTGTTTTAAAAATGCCCTTTCCATACACCGATATTTTTTTCAAAAATCCAAGTCCGACCTCTCCTCCGGCTTCTGCCTCTGCAAATTCATTTTTTGTAAATTCAATGGATATTTCATTTTTCCAATACTGTGTCATTTTATCTAAAATTTCTGGCTTTGCTTTAACAGCCTGAGAGGTTGAAAGGTATTCTATAATCTGGCTCATAACTGCAAAAATCACATCAATATACTGTATTCCAATCAGTTCCACTTCCTGCGCAATCGAAAAATTGATGATTTCATACTGATCTTTCAATTCTTCTGAAATCTTTACCATTTCCGTGGATTTTCCACTGCCTTTATGCCCCATTAACAATATTTTTGTATATGGATTAATCCCATATTTCAAGGTGTTAATAATCTCACTTCTGGCATTGATCACGCTCCGGATAGAACTTGTATCCACATAAAAGTCTTCAAAATTTTCCTTATTTAATGGAAAAGAATTAAAAACTGATATCATTTCCTCTAACCGTTCTGCTTTTTTCATCTTTTGAATCCTCCATGCACCCAAATACATTTCCTGCTCTCCTATCACATCTTTTTATTTTCTTTTGTGATAGATATCTAAATTTTAGTATACGAAAAAAGGTGCCCTATTTCAAGACACCTTTTTCCATCCATATTCTATTCGTATTCTATTTTTTCTCCAACCCCGGCCACTCCTGATCTTTCTCCGAAAGTGTCAGCGGCGTTCCATCTGCCATGCAATATCCTTCTGCTGACGGTGTTCCGTGATACTCACCTGTCACATCCGGCCACTGGATACCGATCTTTGGGTCATTCCATGCCAAACCGCCCTCGTCGTTCGGGTGCCAGAAGTCATTGACTTTGTAACAGAACTCTGCCTCATCGGACAGGACCAGAAAGCCATGCGCAAAGCCTTCCGGAATCAGGAACTGTTTTTTGTTTTCTTCCGACAATTCCACACCATACCATTTTCCATAGGTCGCGGAACCTTCCCGCAGATCCACTGCCACATCAAATACGCTTCCGCGCACGGCACGGACAAGTTTGCACTGCGGATAGTTGATCTGAAAATGCAGTCCGCGCAGTACACCTTTGACGGACATGGACTGGTTATCCTGTACAAACTGGATATCGAATCCGGCTTCTTTCATTTCCCGTTCATTGTAGGTCTCCATAAAGTATCCGCGGGCATCCCCGTGTACGGCCGGTGTAATCACACACAGCCCTTCGATGCCGCCGACATTTTTTTCCACTGTTATCTGTCCCACTGTTTTTTCCTCTTTCATGCTGATTTGTATCTATTCAGAACCCCCTCAGAATAGTTACGCTGATTTTAATATTTCACTCTGCCCTCTGCGACTGCTTTTAAATGCTCTCCATATGGGCTCTTTCCGTAGCGTATCGCAGAATCAAGTAATTTTTCCCGGTCAATCCACTGATTGATATATGCAATTTCTTCCGGTGCGGAAATGGTCACGCCCTGACGGTGCTCGATCATCTGCACAAATGCCGCTGCATCCAACAGACTGTCCATCGTTCCGGTATCCAGCCATGCAAAGCCACGGCCGAGCAGCTGTACATTTAGGTTTTTCTGCTGCAGATACATGTCGTTTAACGTCGTAATCTCCAGTTCCCCGCGGGCAGACGGCTTTACCTGTTTTGCCATCGCGCTCACCCCTGCCGGATAGAAATACAGTCCGGTCACGGCATAGTTGCTCTTTGGCTGTGCCGGTTTTTCCTCAATGGATACGGCTTTTCCGTTCGCATCGAAATCCACGACACCGAAACGCTCCGGATCGTTGACATAATAGCCAAAGACGGTTGCCTGTCCTTCTTTAGCGTCCTTTGCGGCATTGCGCAGAATTTTTCCGAATCCGTTTCCGTAGAAAATGTTGTCGCCGAGTACCATGGCGCAGGCATCCTCTCCGATAAATTCCTCTCCGAGCAAAAATGCCTGTGCGAGTCCGTCCGGGGACGGTTGCACTTTGTAGGACAGATGAAGCCCGAACTGAGTTCCATCCCCCAGAAGTGCTTCAAATCTCGGGGTATCTTCCCGCGTGGAAATAACTAAAATATCACGGATGCCTGCCAGCATCAGTGTAGACAGCGGATAATAAATCATCGGTTTGTCATATACCGGAAGCAATTGTTTACTGGTTACCATCGTCAGCGGATACAGCCGTGTTCCTGCGCCGCCTGCCAATATAATTCCCTTCATCTTAAAGTTCCCCCTGTCGCTTTAATTCCTGCAGATACCGCCCCAGTGCGTCCTGCCAGGTTGGAAGCGGTGTAAATCCATTTTCTTTCAGTTTCTTTTTTTCCAGTCTGCTGTTAAACGGACGCGCTGCCTTTGACAGACCGTATTCCGCGGTTGTCACGGGCTGCACTTCGGTAGAAATCCCTGCCTGCCGGTAAATTTCTTTTGTGAAATCGTACCAGGAGATGTAGCCACCTTCGTTTGTTACGTGGTAATAACCATATTTTTCGGTTTCCATCATGTCAACAAGCAGTCTTGCCAGATCGTAAGTATAGGTCGGTGTGCCGATCTGGTCATTTACCACGCGCACCTGCGGGTGATTTTTTGCCACTTTTAACATGGTCTTAATAAAATTTTTTCCGTTTAATCCAAACACCCATGCGATACGCACGATGAAATACTTCCCGAGTGTCTGTGCTACTGCCAGTTCCCCGCCAAGTTTCGTCTGTCCGTATACGTTAAGCGGTGCGTATGCTTTGCAGTCCGGCTCCCACGGAGTCTCGCCCTGTCCGTCAAACACATAGTCTGTGCTGATATAGACCATTTTGGCATCTGCTTTTTTCGCTGCGTCCGCAATATGTTTCGTTCCATCTACGTTGATGGCTCTGACTTTTGCCTGATTTTCTTCGTCCTCTGCTGCATCCACAGCGGTCCATGCCGCACAGTGCACGATGGCATCCGGCTGTACTTGCATGATTGTCTGTTCCACTGCTGCCGCATCGGTGATGTCCAGCGGCACATACGATGCACAGGATTCCAGTGTCGGTGCAATATCCGAACCGACTGCCTGATGTCCGCGCTTTGTCAGTTCGTTTACCACGTCATGTCCCAGCTGTCCGGCAACGCCTGTCACGAATACTTTCATATTTATAAGCCTTTCTTTCCGTACATTTCTTTGTAATAATTCTGGTATTCCCCGTTTACGATGTTCTCCCACCATTCCTTATGATCCAGATACCACTGGATGGTCAGGCGGATACCATCTTTAAACATCGTCTCCGGCAGCCAGCCCAGCTCGTTGTGGATCTTGGTTGGATCGATGGCATAGCGCATATCGTGTCCTTTACGATCCTGCACATGCTCGATCAGGCTCTCCGGCTTGCCGAGATATTCACAGATGAGTTTTACGATATCAATATTTTTCATCTCATTGTGTCCGCCGATGTTGTAGACTTCTCCGACGGTTCCGTTGCGCAGGATCAGATCAATCGCCTTACAGTGATCCTCGACATACAGCCAGTCGCGCACATTGAGTCCCTCTCCGTATACCGGAAGCGGCTTATCTGCCAGCGCATTTGCAATCATAAGCGGAATGAGTTTTTCCGGAAACTGATACGGACCGTAGTTGTTGGAACAGCGGCTGATCGTCACCGGCAGGCCGTACGTTCTGTGATATGCCATAACAAGCAGATCCGCAGATGCCTTGGAAGTGCTGTAAGGACTGGAGGTGTGGATCGGTGTATCCTCATGGAAGAACAGATCCGGACGGTCCAGTGGCAGATCTCCGTACACCTCATCCGTGGATACCTGATGATACCGTGAAATACCATACTTCCTGCATGCGTCCATCAGCACGGAAGTACCGATAATATTGGTCTGCAAAAAGACTTCCGGATTCTCAATGGAGCGGTCCACATGGGACTCCGCTGCAAAATTGACGATCACATCCGGTTTTTCTTCCTCAAAAAGGGTATATACTCCCGGACGGTCGCAGATATCGAGTTTTACGAAACGAAAATTCGGCTGATCCATCACCGGTGCAAGCGTGGACAGATTGCCCGCATAGGTCAGGGAATCCAGACAAACAATGCGATCCTGCGGATGTTCCTTTAACATATAGAAAATAAAGTTGCTGCCGATGAAACCGGCACCGCCTGTTACAATAATGGTCATGAGTGTTTCCTCCTGTGTGCGTTTACGATTCCTGTATTTGTTTCCATTATAAAAGGTGACGCTAGGTCACCTTCAAGTCTTTTTTATAGATTTTTCTAATTATTTTCTGCACAGGAAGATTCCGGCATCTTTTGTGATATGAAATCCATCTGCCACGCGGGCAGAAACAAATTCCCGAAACTCTTTGTACTGGTTCAAAAGCAGCTGGTTCTGGTTTCCGTGACAGGAAAGAATATAGGAAATCAGCGGTTCCGCTTCCGCTATTTCAATCGCATCCTCGTATCTTCGCATCTGAATTTCCGGGAAATACGGTGCTAACAGGTTTTCTCCGTTTTCAAGCCCGAACCGCTCATACAGCACCTCCGCTGATAAAACGATTTCTTTATGGAACTGCTGCACCAGATCGGTAATTTCCCACATATGCTGCTTTCCGTAGGTACTGCATAGAAACCGTCCCCCATTTTTTAAGACTCTCCGACATTCTGCAAGCACCTGTGGGATATCTTCACAGTAAAACAGCACATGATCCGCGATCACAAGATCAAATATTTCCTCCTCGTAAGGAATTTTTTCGCAGTCAAATTTTTTATAGGAAAAGCGGCTGTCCTCTCCCAGTGCACGCCGGGCATCCTTTAGCATTCCTTCTGATTTGTCCGAGAGAACGACCCAAAGATCCGCAGGCAGCTGTTCTCTGTTTTCGGTCCATAATGCTCCATTTCCACAGCCGAGCTCCAGAATCCGCATCCCCGGCTGCAGATTACACTGCTGCATAATCCACGGAAACCACCCCTGCGGATTGACGGAATACTCCCTGTGCAGGCGAATCCGGGCGGAAATATTTGCCGCATTCTGGTACTGGTTTTTCAGGCTTCGTTCCACTGCCGTCAAATGAATCAAATCCAGCATACTGTTCCAGTCAATCGCCTGTTCCGTCTGGATGGCTTCTATGGTGCGGTCAATTGCCTCATCCATCGCCTGCATTTCGTCCATTTTCTGCCGCAGCAGCTTCTTCTGTATCCGCATGGATTCGAGAAGATACTGCTGGTCTGCCGCAGCAAGTGTCATCTCCCGGATATCTTCCAGCGAAAATCCCAGATATTTTAATAAAAGGATCTGCTGGAGTTTTGCCAGATCGGCATCCGTATACAGCCGCGCCCCTGCGGCAGTCCGCGCACTTGGTTTTAAAATATTCTGTTTATCATAATACCGGATCGCGCGAAGTGTCACATGTGCTTTTTTTGCAAATTGTCCGGATGTGTAATACGCATCCTTTTTCATCTACAGTTCTTTCACCTCATCCCGCATTTCTTCTGTCATATTCTGTACATAGGTCGTCTGGGAAGAAATTTCTTCCGTGTTTGCGGCAATCGTTGACACTTTCTGCGTCATGGTATTCATGCTTTCTACCAGATCTTTGATGGAATCCATACTCTGTGTAATCTTTGGAAGAATTGCCTCGGCTTTCTGATCGTTCTGTGTCAGAAGATCTTTCGTGGAATCAGACAGTGTACGGATTTCCTCCGCTACCACTGCAAAGCCTCTTCCGTTCTCACCGGCACGCGCCGCCTCAATGGAGGCATTGAGCGAAAGCAGATTTGTCTGTCCCGCAATGGCAGAAATATCTTCATTGCTCTTTTTATATACACTGATGAAATCCGACATGATACGGATGGACTCATTCAGTTCATCGCACAGACGGGAAATATCCTGAATATACTGTGCCAGATTGGTTGCTTCATTTGCAGATTCCTCGTTTGCCGTATTCAGTTCTGCAATGTTATCACTCAGGGTAATAAACCGGTCTGTGATATCTGTAATCTTCTGCTGGCGGATTTCCTGTTCCGTCCGCTCCTGATCGCGAAGTTCTGCAATCTTTTTTGTCTCTTCCTCTGCCATGCCCCGCACATAGTGCACACAGTTTTCTTTTACGTTGACTCCATTGTGGATGGCACGTACCATGTTGGTGCAGCTTGAATATCCACAGGATTCGCAGTCCCTGTGCTGTTCCTCATAGGTATCTTTTTTCATTTCTGCAAACAGGCGGTTCTTCTCCTGTTCGGACGGTTCCTCAATATGTACTGCACGGTTGGTGTAGCTGCGCATAAAATCGTTGATGTCCAGCTTCCCGAAAGCGTCCATGAAGTTTTTCAGACGTTCCTCCGGTGTCAGTGTCTCTGCCCACGGACTCCTGCTTTTGCTCTTCCTGCCAAAGTGTGCCTTCTCCTGTTTTGCATTCGTTTTGCTGTTTCGCAGTTTTGCGATTGTCAGCATGACATCATCGGTTCCCCGTTTCGAATCTGTGGCAGTTCCGTAGAGACAGCCCTTCGCGCAATTTAAGATATCTACCATAAACGGAAGTTCTTTATTCTGCTGAATACGTTTTGCATAGGAACGCAGATATTCATATGCCTCATGCTCGCCCTCTACCTGACGCACTACCTGTTCTTTTCCAAGAAAATGTTCTACATTCTCCCGCAGTCCACCAGGCATCGGATACAAAGAACCCAGTCCGTATTCCAGTTCATCGGTATATGGTTCACACCCTTCATAATCGTTTCCGATATACTTCATCATCTTTTCAAAAGTTACATTATAAGAAACATATCCGCCGCAATTGGGATCGGTAATCTCTAATTTTTTGGCAATACACGGACTGATAAAAGCGATTTCATCTGTGACCTGCATGTATTTTTTCATATAAATAGCAGTACACATCATCGGACTGTGTACCGGCATCAGACGCGGAATCAGCTCCGGTATATATTTTTCCACATAGGTGACTACTGCCGGACACGGCTGGGAAATGCCCCCGAAAAATTTGTGTTCCGTAATGTATTTGAGATATCCCCAGGTTGTGATATCCGCACCGAACGATACACTGCAGATATGGTTGACTCCCTTACTCTTTAAATATCCCAGCACACGCTGGTATTCTTTGGGATAATTTGCCAGAAATGCCGGTGCCAGTATCACGGAAATTTTCTTTCCCGATGCAAGGTCTTCAAAGAAGCGGTCCGTATCATCATAATAGTCTCTCGCTTCATGTGGGCAGACATCAAAACATTCCCCACATGCAATACATTTGTCCGGGTCTACCGTTACATAACCTTCCTGCGTTGCAATATTTGCCGTAAGTACAGGACAGCCCCGCACGCATTTGTTGCATCCGGTGCATAAATCATTTGTGTAAATCAGTTCCATAAACGCACTCCTTATTATGATTTTTGTATAAACCCCACCCCTATATGCTTATAATTTTATTACTTTTTACCATATTTGTCCAGTGTAACCTTGCTTTTTCCGTTATTTTTATCAAAACACAAATGGTTGTCTATGATTTTTTGCAGACTGGATTTATATTTTTTTCCCATTTTGGATATATACACACCGATAGATCGCACTATACTAGGATACAAAGAACTATTTTCACCAATTCGGAGGTTTTCCATGAAAAAAGCAGCTGTTATCCATGATCTGTCCGGTTTCGGAAAGTGTTCGCTCACGGCAGCGATTCCGGTATTATCCGCGCTGGGCGTGCAGTGTTGTCCGGTTGCAACAGCCGTACTGACCGGCCAGACCGGTTATCCCTGTTATCACTGTACCGATCTGACCGCTATGTTACCGGACTATATCGATGCCTGGGGGAAAAATAACGCACATTTTGATGCCATCTACAGCGGATTTCTGACCGGGGCGAAACAGATTTCGCAGGTGCTTGATTTCATCCGCTATTTTCGGGAAGAACATACGCTTCTTCTGGTTGACCCTGTTATGGGGGATGACGGAAATGCTTATCCGTTTTTTACTCCGGGGCTGTTAAATGGAATGAAAGAACTGACGCTTGAAGCAGACGTGATCACGCCGAATCTGACGGAAGCCTGTCTGCTGGCAGACATTCCGGAAGATGCCTTACTCCACTGCCGGACGAACACGGATCTGCTGAAGCTGGCAGAAGATGTGGCACTGCGGCTGCAAAAAAAAGCCTCACACCCACAGGATGTCGTGATCACCGGTGTCAAATGCCGTGATGAAAAACATCCCGTCATTTATAATATTGCTGCCACTGCAAATGGAATTTACCGGCACGAATCGCCGTTTTTTGACCGGAGTTTTTCCGGAACCGGGGATCTGTTTGCCTCTGTATTGTGTGGCTGCCGCACAAAGGGCATATGCACGGAAGATGCGATTCTGCTTGCCGGGAAATTTTTATCCCACAGTATCGGGGATACCATGAAAGAAAATACGCCGGGACGCGATGGCGTTAATTTCGAGAAATTTCTTATTGACCTGATTGCAGATTCAAACGTGTAAAAACGAAAAACCCGGAAAAGAATTTCGCAATTGATGAATCCATACGATAGAAAGAAGGAATTGTTATGGCAAAAATTTTATATGTGTACAATGATCAGGTATATGCAAATATCACAAATAAATGTGACTGCAACTGTACGTTCTGTATCCGTAAACAGTTTGATGGTGTGGGTGATGCGGATACCCTCTGGCACAAAGCAGAGCCTTCTTTAGGTGAGATTATTGCCGCAATTGATGCCTTTGATTTCACCGGCTACAAAGAATTTGTTTTCTGTGGCTATGGGGAACCGACCTGTGCACTGGAGAATCTGATCGCCAGTGCCAGATATGTCAAAGAAAAAACAGGTCTCCCGATCCGTGTCAATTCCAATGGTCTGGGAAACCTGTATTATAAACGTGACATTGTACCACAGCTGGCAGAAGTGGTAGACAGTATCTCCATCAGCTTAAATGAGGCGACTGCAGAAAAGTATGAAAAAGTGACCCGCCCATCCTTCCCTCATGCTTATGAGGCAATGCTTGATTTTGCAGAGGAATGTGGAAAACTTATCCCACACACGCAGCTGTCGATCGTGGATATTCTTCCGGAAGAAGACATTAAGGCGTGTCAGCGCATCGCCGACAGCCGCGGTGTCCATCTGAAAGTACGTCCGTGGGAGCACAGTGCATAAAGAAGTTACCGTTCTCATGCTTACCTGTGAGCACCAGCGGCATTACAGTCCCAGCACATCCAGAAGGATCTGTTCATCTTTCTTTTGTTTCTGTGGATGCTGTAATTCCGCATCTGCCAGGCGGGTACGGATATTCTGCATCCGCTGGTCCAGATCTGCACTGATCTGTGCACATTCGCTCAGTTCCTGTGCCAGACGCTCGGTTTCATCTGCCGGAACATTCTTTTTGTACCGCACTTTGTGCTCCAGACTCGCCCAGAAATCCATGGCAATGGTGCGAAGCTGTACTTCAACTTTCATTTCCCGTTTCTCATTCTGTAAAAAAATCGGTACTGCAACGATCAGATGCAGGCTACGGTATCCGTTTTCCTTCGGATGCTTGATATAATCTTTCTGTTCGATCAGACGGATATCATCCTGCTGAAGCAGGCAGTCCGCCAGCAGATAGATATCTTCCGGGAAAGAGCACACAACCCGGATTCCTGCTATATCATTGATGTTCTGTTCAATCGCCGAAAGCGTCAACGGAATATTTTTCCGGCGCACTTTGCGCACGATTCCGTCCAGCGATTTCACACGTGTCTTGATGGACTCGATCGGATTACGATCATATTCCAGCGAAAATTGTTCGTTTAACACTTTAAACTTCGTTTCTACTTCCATGATTGCGCACTTGTAATATGCCATCAGCGTATCCAGCGGTTTTGTATTTTCCTGCACAAAATCCAAAAATTCATCAGACATCAGACGGTTACGGACAAGGTTTTCCGCTGCCTGCTGCAGCTGCGCATTTACTACTTTACTTAATTCGTTCATATCTATTTCCTCTTTTTCTCCTGTAATTTTCTATATAAATAATTGTGAAATCCTTAGTTCCGGCGGACTCCCGTGTGGTGGCTCCGGCTGCGGCCTCTCCGATATGCACTCAATATCCAGAATCAAGAATTTGCAGAAAGTGACTGCGTGACTCCTTTGATGATTTGTGTTCGTTCAAGTTTCG
>OGRQ01000516.1_pt1 | contig 45373 bp, 46 predicted proteins | sample 1553521 | NCBI WGS metagenome assembly OGRQ01 (sample SAMEA2580088, study PRJEB22360) | human gut metagenome | biome: human gut; feature: human-associated habitat; material: faeces | place: Denmark | collected 2008/2010
CCCTCCAAACCTCCCCCCCCTCTTCAAAGAGTTTCGACCTTATCGAATCCCTGTTCGTCATTTTTTCTGGTCCCCCAGATTGAAAAACGAGGAACTCACGGCCTGACAGACTGTGAGTTCCTTGTTTATTGGGGATGAGGGAGCGGCATTATGGATGTCCGGTTTGATGCCGGATCAGAGGTTCATGCTTTGGGCGCGGACATCTGGGCGGCGATGCGGATGGCTTCCTCCGTCGCCTTGGTCTTAGCGATGCCCTTTCCGGCGATGTCGAAGGCCGTCCCGTGTTCGGGCGTCGTAATGGCGTAGGGCACGCGGCCAGCTCTTTCGTTAAGCACTACGACTATACGACTAGCGGAAGAACGGGCAGCGTAACGCCTCTGGAGGGGATGAAGGGCATGGGACAATACCATGCCCTTTCTTTTCGCCCGAAGGCCAGCGCCGGGAAAGAACGCGCTCACCCACACCAAACCTGCGGCCTTTTTGGGGGATGTTTTATGCCATCCCAGAGGGGGTGCAATCCGGCCTTTCTTGTTGCTGGCCTTTATTTTTTAGAGGTGGCGCTGGCTGAACATGCCGTGGATTGTAGCGTATTGCGGGAGCAACGAAGGGAAGGAGAATAACCGGCAGGGAGGGAAAGCCTTGTGTGTCCGCATGTTGCTGTATTTTCCCAAAAGGGGAGCAAAATTTCCTAGCCGTAAAAAGGCCGTGCGGACAGTTTGCGGACAGTCACGAGAAAGGGGTTACATCTTTTTGATGTAACCCCTTGATTTCTCTTGAGCAGCACGCGGATTTGAACCGTGGACCTACTGATTACGAATAAAGTTCCCTTACCATCACAGCACGTCACTATATATAATAGTGGCTCATTTTTGTTGCTATTACAAGACCTTTCGAGTTCATGTTTTTCACAGCGGGTCATAATTTACCCCGCAGCATGCTCGAAAACGTGCTAGAAAAAGCTAGAAATACGTTTCTAGCTATAAGGGAGCTAGAAAAATGAAAGGCATGATTAAGACCAAGTTTGTCGGGGTATATCGATATGTTAGCGATACAAAACGCTTCGACGGCAAGCCTGACGAATGCTTTTATTATAGTTACCGAGATGAAGACAAAAAATTCCGCTGGCACAAGGTCGGATGGCGCAGCGAAAAAGTTACCGCGCAGTATGCGGCGGATAAGCGCAGCGAATTCATGGTTGCCGCACGAAACGGCGAAACGCCGAAGCGAACCAAGAAGAGCAATGGGATCACCTTCGGCCAAGGCTATGAAGTATTTAAGGAGAAATGGTTCCCGAACCTGAAAAATGGCGGGTCTGACATTGCGCTTAGATACCGCGTTCATACGGCTCCGCTGTTCGCTAACAAACCCGTGGACAAAATCACTCCTCTGGAACTGGAGGATTACAAACTTTTTCTGCTCAAAAAGGGGCTTGCTCCGGCCTCCGTGCGCCTCATCCTGGGTGACATGCGGAACGTGATCAACAAACTCAAGAAATGGGGGCTGTTCAAGGGGGAGAGCCCCTTTCAACAAGTGGATATGCCTAAGGTGGACAACGCCCGCACTAGGTTTCTGTCCAGAAGTGAAGCGGATCTGCTTTTGGAAACCATCAACCGACACAGCCGTAAATGGTTTTTGATTGCCACTATCTCTCTGAATACTGGCGCTCGGTTGAGCGAAGTCACCGGCACGAAGATCCATGACCTGCAACCTGAAACGCGGGTCTGGCAGATCCGGGGCAAAACCGGACGGCGCAGCATTACCTTGAACGATGCAGCCTGGAACGCCTTTACGGAAGCCCTGGAGCGGCGGAAAAGAATTATCATCTTTACCAGTGGGCAAGTTGATCAGGACACTATCAATTTCGTATCCCAGGAAACGGGCCTTTTTCCAACGGATGTGACGTATCTGCATCTGGAGTGCGTTGATATGGAGCGCGGGGTTATCATCTATCGGAGAAGGAACAGCGCGAAGTATCGCACTTACCGGATTACGGAGGCTGTCAGGCCGGTGTTTGAAGAATGGGTAAGTAAATGCTCTTCCGATTTGATATTCACTGGCCGGGGTGGAATCCCGGTAGGTTCCAGCACTAATAAGACGTTTGACCGCTCCGCCAGCGAATGCGGCCTCAATCCTGCCGGGATTGACCCGCTCGATAAGGTGGTTTTCCATACGCTGCGGCATACCTATTGTTCCTGGGAGGCCATCAAGGGCACTCCCTTGTTCAAGATCGCCCGCCTTGTCGGCCATAAGACCACTACCATGACGGAACGCTATGCCCACCTGTGCCCGATTACCGAATCGCAAAACCTGATAAGCAAGGATGCTGACTCCACAATGGAACAGTTGAACGCCATTCTGACTCACCTCATTAAAGAGAAAGGGATTGAGCAAGTTCCGCAATCGGTTCTGGATTGGGTGGACCAAGCTGGTTAATCGTCATCACGGGTCAATATCTCGCGCTCGTTGAGATATTTTTGCAGATCCTTCTGAGGATATAGAATCTTGCCCCCGTCCTTGATGTAGCGCGGCCCAGCGGCCTTGGCTCTTTTGTTAGCCAAGGTCGCAGCGTTCAGGCTATAGACCCTTTCAACCTCTTCGGGCGTGAGATTGACCTTCCGCTTTATTTCCTCAATTTCCTGCACGGAAGCCGCCAGCGGACCGAGCGTCCGTTCAAAAGTTTCCTGCATAGAGTCCATGCGGGCTAGGACGGTGCTTAATTTCCCGTTGAGTTCGGCTTGAATACGGGCTTTCATCTGCTCTACAGTCAAATATTTCTCCAATTCGTCCTCGTGGGAGGGGAAAAAATCTTCAGGCTGCATTTGATTCCTCCAGACGAGCAGGCGGTAAAGGCTCCGCCGGTGTTTGATAGCGCAACAGTGGCAGATTTTACGTCATGAAAATATGGTTTGTTTTACAAGAATTTCTTGTGAAATAGGTCAAAAAATATACCTACTTTTCCTCGACGGAAAGCCGAGAAACGGCAATAAACGTATTCACGGACTCCCGAACACTCATTGCGGCGGACGCCAAGGCATCCCCCTGGAGCGTGGTAGGCTCCACAGGCTGCGTCAATCTCTCCTCGCACACGTTGAGGGTCAGGGATACCAATTCTTTCGCCTTTTCCTCGTATGCCTTCATTTTTTCCGTCTGCTGCCGTGTCATGACCCAACTCCTTTTGTCAGTGTATTCACTTCTGTCCGCTGGCCCGCTCTGCCGCAATCGCCAACAGGTAGCTTAACTCTTTTCCTATTACTGCCGCCATGCGCTGAGCGTCCCCAATCGATACCGATTGAGGCTTCCCGGTATTGGACGCCTTGAGTCGTATGGAAGTCCACCGCGAAGCCGCTGCCTTTGGTGACATTTCCGGCCAAATCTGCGCCGCAAACTCGCCCTTTTTGAAGCCCTTTCTTTCGGCTCTCTCGATGACAATCTCTACAAATGCTCGCTCGACCTTCTGGGAAAAATGATCGCCATTCATGGCAGCTCCTTAAAAATTGCAATAGTGCGTGTTTTTTTCTACCCGGATTTTTTGACCTTGTCTACAAGAAAATAAAGGTATATTGCAAAAGAAATTCTTGTTATAAAAATTAGGAGAAATCCTATGTGTGACGCGGTCAATTCGCTTTTTATTCAGTTTGGCTCGCATGAAAAAGTAGCAGAAATACTTGGATACACATCAAGACACTACAGGAAAATACGGCGAAAAATCGAAAGAGGGGAAGAACTCCCCTCACGCATTGAGGTGTTGTTGGGCACAAAATTGCGGGAAATTCAACGCGGCTGCGAGTCGGGCCATGCCCAAGAATGAACCCTTGCGGCGCTCAATGGCCTATGTGCAATTTCTGGCGCAGTTGGAAGAGATAAAACTGCTTCTGGCTCAAGGCTATTCCAAAAAGCTGATCCATGAACGGCTGACAGGAAAAAAGCACATTTCTATGGCCTATGTCACGTTTTGCCAGATCATGCAGAAAAAAATTCAGACTGGTGCTCCAAGCGTCCCTAAAGATCAAGGACCAGCCAATGCCGCAGAACCGTCAGCGTCAAAAACGCTTCCGACCGGCCCCCGGATCGTCAATGCCGTCAAAGAGCCGTTTCCCGACCCGCGCAAAATGAGCCTGGAAGACGGCATTTAACCCCATAGGAGTCTATACGATGGCAACAGTGCATTTCATTCAGCAGGGTAAGGGCGGCGTGGGCAAATCCATGATTGCGTCGATTTTGTATCAGGTGTTGCTCCTGCTCGGTAAAAAGGTCGCTGCCTTCGATACCGACCCGGTGAACGCGACACTGGCCGGATTCAAGGAATTTGAGGTGACGTGCCTTGATATTTTGAAAAACGGTGACATTGACCCCCGCCAGTTCGATACGCTGATCGACACGATCATGGAGCAAAAGCCGGAAACCCACGTCATTGTGGACAACGGCGCGTCCTCTTTCCTGGCTCTCAACGGCTATATCAAAGAAAACAGCATTATCGGCATGTTGGAAGAAGGCGGACACGCCGTATTTTTTCATTCGGTCATCACGGGCGGGCAGGCCATTGGAGATACGGTTCTCGGCCTGCGTTCCCTGGCCCTCGGCTTTCCGACAACGCCCATTGTGGTCTGGCTGAATCCCTATTTCGGGGAAATCGTCATGGATGGCCGCCCCTTTGAGGAATTTAAGGTCTATCAGGAGTTCGCTGGGCAATTCCACGCCATAATCACCATCCCTCAAGGCAACAAGGCCACCATCGGCAAAGACCTGGAAACTCTGTTCGCCAAGCGCCAGAGCTTTGAGACTGCTATCAATTCCGGCCAGTCCATAGTGGTGCGCTCCCGCCTGCAACGCTACCGGAACGAATTGGTGGAAGCCGTGAATAACGCGGCTATCGCGTGAGGGGGGGCCATGTCACAAGAAGCTGACGCTCCTACGCCTCTTGAAGCGGAATTGGGCAACGCGCCGGGAGTGGGCCTCACCCTGGAACAAATCCGTTCCGTGGTGTCCAAGGCCCATGACGTGATGCTGCCGAAAGATGACGCCACGCTGATGATCGCTACAATACTCAACGCCTATCTGACGGAAGTGGACAAGCTCCAGGCCCGGCACGAAAAGGGGCTGACCCGGCTCATGGCCGAAAAAACGGACGCCTATGTTGCCGGTGTGCAAACGGTGGTGAACCAGCTTTCCACAAGCCTGTCCTCGGCTTCTGTTGAAGGCATCCGCAAGGTTTTTGACGACCATGCGGCCCGGCTTGCAACCTTCAAGAGCAATGTGACCCTTGCTGCCGTGGTTGTGGGCCTGTCCGCGCTGTTGAATGTGGCTGTGTTCATTTTGAAGGCGGTGCGCTGATGCTACGGGCTTGTGATGATCCCCGGCTGCTGGCCGGGCTGCGCCATTCCTGCGGGCCTGTGTTTATGAACGCGCTGGAAGACCCGGAAGTCATAGAAATCATGCTCAACCCTGACGGTACACTCTGGATTGAAAAGTACGGGCAAGACCATGAATGTGTCGGCACGGTTCCGCCTGCTCAAAGTCGGTTGATTCTTTCTCAGGTGGCAAGTGGCCTCAATCTGACGGTCAATGAAAAGAGTCCCATAGTGGAAGGCGAATTTCCGCTGGACGGTTCCCGCTTTGAAGGGACGTTTCCGCCCATTGTCGGGCCTGGGCCTTCATTCTCGCTGCGCAAAAAAGCCAGCCGCGTGTTTACGCTCCAGGAATACCTGGACTCCGGCTCCATCACGGCGCGGGTGATTGAAATCATCCATGACGCCGTGCTCCGGCGCTGGAATATCGTGGTGGTGGGGGGAACCTCCAGCGGAAAGACCACCTTCGTCAATGCGGTCATTGACGCAGTTTCCACGCTCACGCCGTCACACCGCCTGATCATCATAGAGGATACGGCGGAACTGCAATCCAAAAGCCCCAATGCCGTGTTTTTCCGTACTTCAGTCATTGCCGACGTTAATATGCGGAAGCTGGCGAAAGTCAGTATGCGCTACGCTCCCAAACGCATACTCATAGGCGAAGTGCGGGACGCCGCCGCCCTGGAACTCCTGAAACTGTGGAATACGGGGCATCCGGGCGGGGTGGGCACGTTTCACGCGGACAGCGCGGAAGAAGCCCTTCCCCGGCTGGAAGAACTGGTTGAGGAAGCGGGCCTTGGCCCCAAGCAAAAGTTGATAGGCCGGGCGGTTGATCTGGTGGTCTTCATGGAAAAGACCCCGGACAATCGGCGGCAAATAGCCAACATCCTGCGTGTGGACGGCTTTGACCCGAAAACGGACACCTATCACACAGAGTATTTGTACAACGTAAAGGCGGAACATGGCGCATGAGCACCGAACAGACGCACGGCCCCGGCACTTTTCGCTGCGGCAAGTGCAAAAAACTTCTGGCAAAGGGCTACATTGAAGCTGGAGAAATCGAGCTTTTCTGCCCTCGCTGCAAAAGCAGAATCGTCCTGCGGGCTGTACGCCCCAACCTCGCGCCGCCCCAATCGGGAAATGACGGCCTCCACAATGGAGATCGTCATGCACAGCCTTCAGACTTTCGGTCGTAAACTGTCTTTTTTCCCTTCCCTCTTCGGCCTTTTGGCCCTCTGCCTGCTGGCCTGCCCTGAACTGGCGCTGGCATCGGGCGGCATCACGGAATTTTCCAGCCCTCTGGAACGGGTGGTAAACACCATTACCGGGCCTGCGGGTAAATGGATTTCCATTGTAGCTATGGCCCTCTGCGGCGTCATTTTTATCATGAACAAGGACGACATCAGCGGCGGTTTCAAGCTGCTTTTATCCGTGGTTTTTGGCATTTCTTTCATCGCGTTTGCTGCCAGCATCGTTAACAGTGTCTTCTCTTTCTCCGGGGCGGTCATATGAGCAGGCCGCTTCCTATCCATCAATCCTTGCACCGTCACGCCCATATCCTCGGCGCGGAAAGGGAACTGGTGATGACCAGCGCCCTTATCGCGCTGCTGGTGGGCGTGGGCGGTCTGACGGCTGTTTCCATAGTTTCCGCAGTCGTTTTCTGGATTGTTGCCGTGTTTGTGCTCCGGCGCATGGCAAAGGCTGATCCGATTATGAGCCGGGTTTGGCTACGGCATATCAAGCAACAGGAGTTTTACCCGGCAAAGGCAAGTCGCTGGCGGGCTGTAGGGGGTTTCACATGCTGAAACTCATAGATTACCGCTCCAAAGCCAAAGGCTTGCCGGATTTGCTCCCTTATGCCGCTCTGATCGCACCGGGCGTCATCCTCAATAAAGACGGCTCGTTTCTGGCTAGCTGGGAAATCCGGGGACAGGACACGGGTAGCTCCACGCCTGATGAACTGGCCTTCGTGTCCGCACAGTTCAACAACGCGATTCGGTTGCTCGGGACGGGCTGGATGCTGCATGTGGATTCCATTCGCAGCAGCCATCGGGCCTACCCCGCGCCGGAGAAAGGGTATTTCCCCGATCCGGTGACGCAGCTCATTGACGATGAACGCCGGGCCTTTTTCAGTGGAAACCGCTGTTTCAGCACCAACACCATTTTTTCCGTCACCTACAGGCCGAATTTTGAAACTGCGAAACTAGTCGGAAAGGTTCAGGCGGGTGTTATTTCTTCTCCGATTCTGGAAAAAGCACTGGGCCAGTTCCAAAACACCTTGGAAGAACTGGAAGACGCTTTGTCTTCCGTTCTGCACATGCAGCGGCTCTCGGAATATGAAGCGTATGGCGATGATGGCGAAGCCTGGACGCAATCTGACCTTTTATCCCATATCCAGCAATGCGTTTCCGGAGATCTGCACCCGCTGCGCGTACCGGAAAGGGCCATGTATCTGGATCACCTTCTTGCCAGCAATGATCTGGTCGGTGGCGTCATTCCCCGGCTTGGCGGAAAACACCTTGCGCTGCTTTCCATTGACGGGCTGCCACAAGAATCCTTCCCGGCCATGTTCGCGGATTTGGAATCGCTTCCGCTGGAGTACCGCTTTTCCACCCGCTTTATCTGCCTTGACCAGTACGATGCAGCCAAGGAAATAGACTCCTACCGCAAGGGGTGGCGGCAACAAGTGTATCGCTTTCTTGACCAGTTTTTTAACAACCCCAACGCCCGCGCCAATCGTGACGCGCTGCTTATGGCCGAAGACGCGGAAAACGCCCTGACCGAAGTGCTGGGCGGCTATGTTGGGGCTGGCTACCTGACTTCCTGCATTGTGTTGATGCATGAAAATCAGGAGCAGCTCCAAGATTGGGCGCGGGAACTGCGCCGGAACATCCAGACGCTTGGCTTCGGCTGCCGGGTTGAAACTATCAACGCCCTGGAAGCATGGCTTGGAACGCATCCGGGCAACGGCTACGCCAATCTGCGGCGGCCTATGGTCAATACGCTGAACCTGGCTGATCTTTTGCCCCTGGCCTCGGTCTGGACGGGTTCTCCCGTCTGCCCCTGCCCGTTTTATCCGTCCAACTCCCGACCCCTGGCTGTGCTGACAACGGATAAATCTACGCCGTTCTGGTTCAACATCCATGTGGGCGACCTCGGCCACACCTTGATTTTCGGGCCGACCGGCGCGGGCAAGTCCACACTGCTGGCAACACTGGCCGCACAATTCCGCTGCTATGCAAACGCCCGCATTTTTGCCTTTGACAAGGGTATGAGCATGTTTCCGCTCTGCCTCGGCTCCGGCGGGACGCATTACAATCTCGGCAACGCTGACCGCCTTGCGGGAGGTCTGGCATTCGCGCCGCTCCTGCGCATTGATTCCGAAGCGGAACGGGCCTGGGCGGAAGAGTGGATCGCTTCCCTCATGGAGTTGCAGCATATCACGGTCATGCCCATGCACCGCAACGCCATTCACGCGGCAATGCTGGATTTGTCGGCACAGCCTGACAATCTGCGTTCCCTGACCAGCTTTTTTCACATCGTACAGGATCACCAGATTAAAGACGCGATCCAGCACTATACCGCGCAAGGTGCAATGGGGCGGCGGCTGGATGCGGACACGGACGATCTGACGCTTTCGCCGTTCATGGTCTTTGAAATTGAAGAACTCATGAACCTGGGCGACAAAAACCTGATTCCAGTTCTGACCTACCTCTTTCACCGCATCGAAACGTCATTGGACGGGACGCCGACCATCCTTGTGCTGGATGAAGCCTGGATCATGCTCGGCCATCCGGTATTCAGGGCAAAAATACGCGAGTGGCTGAAGGTCATGCGTAAGGCCAACTGCGCGGTGGTCCTTGCCACGCAAAGCCTTTCGGACGCCAAGAACTCCGGCATTCTGGACGTTCTGGCCGAATCCTGCCCCACAAAAATCTTCCTGCCCAACATCACCGCCGCGCAAGAGGCGCAACGCGAACTCTATGTGGGCATGGGCCTGAACGAAACCCAGATCAGCATTATCGCCCGTGCCACGCCCAAGCGCGATTACTACGTTGTCTCGCCCCTCGGCAGACGACAAGTGCAACTTGCCCTCGGCCCCAAAAACCTGGCCTTTGTTGGCTCCTCGGACAAGGAGAGCCTTGCCCGGATTCAGGTGCTTGCCTCTGAATACGGGGCAAACGGCTGGCAATACGAATGGCTGCGGGAACGCGGTGCGGCATAACAAGGAGTTTCTATGAAAAAGTTACTGTCCGTCTTGTCCCTCATGTGCGCCGTCATGTGCATGTTCGCCAGTCCAGCCCATGCTCTGACTGTTTCGTGCGTGAATTGCAGCAACAGTCTTTTGCAGGCTTTGGATCGCGCCACAAACATGGAGCAGCTTTCCACACTTATCAGCGAATACCACGAATCCGTTACACAGACGGCCCAGCAAATCCGCATGGTGCAGCAGAATATTGAGCAGTACGCCAATATGCTGCAAAACACCGCGCAACTCCCGGCCAACCTTGTAAACGAACTCAAAGGCAATCTGACCCGCCTTGCCAACCTCTCCGGCAATCTCAAGACGCTGCGCGGTGATATTGTGGGGCTTGGACAGGTGTTCAACTCCCTGTTTCCCGAACAGGCTCTTTTCGGAGAACTGGCCGGGGCCAGCCCGGCACAGGTCGAAGCCGCCAACGCAAAATATCAGCAGCAATGGGACAAGTGGTCTGCAACCGTGGATCAGGCTTCACAGGCCACGTTTCAGCTTTCCGGCCACCAGCTTGACGATCTGCAAAAGGACGCCGGGCGGTTCCAGTCCTATCTTGATGAACTGCTTTCCACGCCGGACGGCCAGCAAAAGGCGATTATGGCGGGCAATCAGCTTTCTGCCCTCCAGGTGCAGGAGGCCCGGCAGCTCCGCGAACTCATGGCCACACAGGTGCAGTCCGACTTGGCCAGTCAGATGAAGACGGAAAAAGAAAGCCAGATGGCCCAAGAGGCATGGCGGGACACCCTGAAAACAAACAAAATCGGTAAGGCTTCGGCTAAACCCGACCCCTTTTAGGCGGCGGTCATGAAAAAGCATTTGCTGCTTCTGGCCGTGCTTTGCCTTCCGGCGCTGGCGCTTCTGCTCCTGCCGGAGCTGGCCCATGCCGCTGATGAGGATTTCGTGTCCCGGCTGGTGCATGAGTTTTACAATAAAACAAGCGCCTGGGAGCCGACCTTGAAGCGGTATGCCCTGGTTGTGTTCCGCTGGCTGGTCATTCTGGAAGTGTGCTTTCTCGGCATCAAGGCCGCGCTCAACCGCGATCAGCTTGGCGACATTCTGAAACAGTTTGTCATGCTCCTGCTCATGGCCGGGTTTTTCATGGCCGTGATCACCTATTACAAGGAATGGTCGTGGAACCTGATCAATGGCCTCGGCGCAATCGGCAGGGAACTGACCCCCGGCGGTTATTCCTCGGAATCACCGTTCCTGACCGGAATGCAACTTGTCAAACTGGTGCTGGATAAACTCTCTGTCTGGTCGCCGGGCAACTCCATAGCCCTGCTCATTGCCGCCCTGGTGATCATCGTCTGCTTTGCGCTGATTTCCGCGCAAGTGGTGTTCATCAAGTGCGAAGCAATGGTGGCAATGGCGGCGGCGGTTATCCTGGTCGGTTTCGGCGGCAGCGCCTTTCTCAAAGATTATGCCGTCAACGCGATCCGCTACGTTCTGGCCGTGGCCTTCAAACTCTTTATCATGCAGCTCGTGCTTGGCGTGGGCATTGCCTTTATCGAGGGCTTTTCCACGTCCACGGCGGAATTGCAGGACATTTTTGTGGTCATTGGTGCGTCCGTGGTGCTTCTCGCCCTGGTCAAATCCCTGCCCGATGTCTGCGCGGGCATTATCAACGGTTCCCACGTTTCCAGCGGCGCGGCGCTCACCGCTTCCGCCGCCGCTGTGGGCGGGACGGCTATCGGTGCAATGGTCGCCGGGAACAATACCGTCCAGAACGTGAAAGACGCGGCCAAGGTGGCGGGAATGGACGGAGCCAGTGGCCTGGGCAAAGCGGCGCACATGGCGAAATCCCTGTGGGGAGCGCGGCAGGATGCCAAGACTTCCGGCGAAAAAGCCCTCAGTACCCGTACCCGGTCTGAAATGCAGGATCGGCTTGAGCGGGCCAAAATGAATAGCGACACATAAGGCGGTATCTATGTCTTTTTTCACAGCAAAAATGAAACAGCCCGTGCGGGAAAAAGGGGGAAGCCCCTACCTGAACGGGCGCGAAGAGTGGCTTGAACGCTACGGCACCTATATCAGCCGGGCAGCGCAATGGCGCATGGTCGCCTTTCTCTGCCTGTGCATCACCAGCATTTCCATCACCGGCAACGTCATGCAGGCCAGCCAGACAAAGACCGTTCCCTACATCATCGAGGTGGACGCCCTCGGCAAAGCGGCGGTTGTGGCAAGGGCGGATACGGCCAGCGCAACCCCGAAGCGACTCATTCAGGCGGAAATTGCCAAGTGCGTCAGTGATTGGCGCACGGTGACGGCGGACGTGGAACTCCAGCAAAAAATGATCGAACGCCTGTCGTTCTTCATGGCCGGAAGCGCCAAGGGCGTGTTGCGCCAGTGGTACGAGGCGAACAACCCCTATGAAATCGCCAAGAGCGGCAAGCTGGTGCATGTGGAGATCAAAGGGCTGCCGCTGCCGGTCAGTTCCGATTCCTACCGGGTGGAGTGGGTTGAAACCGTCCGCAGTCATGCGGGCGTCATGCTGGATTCCCATATCTATGAAGCCACGGTGACAATCCAGATCAACCCGCCCACGGTGGACGCCGTTCTGCTCCGCAATCCGGGCGGTGTCTATATTACGGCGCTGTCGGCTGGCAAAGTGGTCGGTGCTTCGGCTCCCATCAAACCGCAAAATACTCAGGAATGAGGTTCCTCATGAAAAAGATACTGTTAGCTCTTACCATTGCGCTCTGCGCCAGTACCGCATTTGCGGCCCAGGATATTCCCCTCGGCTATCCGCCGCCCCTGGACGGCATGAGCGCCAGCCAGCCCGTACAGGAAATCGACTATATCAGCCCCAAGGTCGTGCTGCTGACCCCGAAGGAAAGAAAGGCTCTCAGCCTGTCCGATGATTGGGCGCGGCAGAATGTTGATCCGGTTCTGTCGGGCGGCGGCAAGGTGGTGTACGTCCACGGGGCCAGCCTGCCCACCATTGTGGCAACGCCCATGCAGGTTTCGGATGTGGAGCTTGAAGCCGGAGAGGTGGTCAATGAAATCGTGGTGGGCGATTCGGCCCGCTGGATGGTGGAATCGGGTTCGGCGGGTTCCGGCCCTGACGCCAGGGTGCATCTGTTCATCAAGCCCGTGGACGCCGGGCTTGAAAGCTCCACGGTGATCACCACAAACCGCCGCGTGTACCATCTGCGCCTTGTGTCGCAGCGCAAGGGCCATACTCCCTATGTCGGCTTCCTCTATGCGGACTCGCTGAACCGGCAAAGCGCGGCCCGGCAAGCGAAAGAGGCCAAAGAGCGCGAATGGAATTCCACCACTGTGGACGGCCAGCAGGCGGATTTATCCAGGCTCAATTTCCATTATGAGGTAAAGGGCAAAGCCGCATGGAAGCCGGAGCGCGTCTATGATGACGGACGGCAGACCTTTATCCGGCTGCCGGAAAAAACCGCGTCCGGGGAAATGCCCGTGCTGCTCGTCCGCAAAGGCAGCCGTGACGTGCTGGTCAATTACCGGGTGAAGGATTCGGCCATGATCGTGGACGGCCTCTTTGAGCGGATCGCGCTCATTGTCGGCGTGGACGGCGATCAGGAAAAAGTGGAAGTCATAAGGGGGAAAAAGTGATGCGTGTCCTCATTTTCCCATTGCTGCTCATGGTGTTGCTGGCTTCTGGCTGTGCAGGGCGCGGGCCTGTGGGTTCCTATTGCGGGCCTCTGCCGGAAGGCAGCGCCGTTGCCGCTATCGCCGCTGATGCCGTGGACTTCCTCTCAAGTCTGTACCCTCCTGGGCATACCTCCGTTCACCTCGTCCCGGCCAAAGACGTGGGCAATGATTTTGCCCAAGCCTTTGAACACGGTTTGCGCACAAAGGGTTTTACCCTGATTCCCGATGCGCAACCTGACGCTCTGGCAATAGCCTACACGCTGGACGCCATTTTCGAGAAAGACGAAAAAAGCGCATGGTATCTGCACCTTCGCATTTCAGACAATGAAGACAACGGAAAGTCCATTGCGCGGGCCTACACCGCCAGCGGCCAGCCGGAAGCCGGGCAAAGCCGCACGGAAATTGCTTTTAAGCGTTCCATGCTGCGAAAGGCCGTGGGCAAAAGCAAAGAAACGGTGGGGAAAGCCTATGACGCCACCCGCAGCTTCCTTACGGAATAGGAGGGAGCATGTCTGACCTTACCCCCAATAGTCTGGAGCCTATAAAAAAGGTCGATGTCGCCCGCATGAGCAAATGGCCGCTCTACGCCGTTTTACTGGCCGGGCTGTTTCTGCTCGGTGTGCTGGTCTACAGCGTGAACTTTGCCCATAACCAGGACACGGAACAAAGCGGCACTCCCAAGGTGGAGATAAAGGAGCAAGAAAAGCCGCTGCTGATGGGCGAAGGGCGCGGCCTTGCTCTGGCTCCGCCTACCGGGTCGCCTGCGCTGATGCAGCCGGATATGTCCGCGCAGAACGGCGCGAAACGGGAACCGCTGATTGTGGTGCAGTCCGACAAAAGCCAATCCGACAATTACCGGCAGGAGTTGGAAAACCTTCGGCGCATGAAGGCGCAAGCCCAACTGACCGCGCTTTCGGCTCCCCTTGGCGTCCAAAAGGCCAGTCAGACAAACACGGCTCCGGTTGCGTACACTGGTTCCAACTCCGGGCCTGACAAGCCTCCCCTGACCTTACTCGCCGATCCGTATGGGGTGCGGGAAAGCTCGTATGATCCTGCTGCGGACAAGGATAAAGAGGCGTTCTTTGACCGGGCCGGGAAAGACAGCACCTGGATTCTGCCTCACACTCGAACCGCCGGGCAGAAGTTTGAAGTCAAAACCGGCGCGGTGATCCCCGGCGTCATGGTGACGGGCATCAATTCCGATCTGCCCGGCAACATCATTGCCCAAGTCTCCCAAAACGTCTTTGACTCGGCCACGGGGAACCACTTGCTGCTGCCGCAAGGGGCAAAGCTCTTCGGCGTCTATGATTCCCGCGTGATCTATGGGCAGGAACGGGTTTTGGTCGCGTGGAACCGCGTGGTGTTCCCTGACGGCTCGGCTATTACCCTTGGAGCCATGCCCGGTTCTGACAAAAGCGGCTATGCCGGGTATTCCGATCAGGTGGACAATCACTATTTCCGCATTTTCGGTTCCGCCGTGCTCATGAGCCTGATGTCAGGCGGCATGGCCTACACGATGGATTCACTGGACACCAGCAATTCCGAGAGTGACAAACCCACACTCCAGAATGAAATGGGTTCGGCCCTGGCCGCGCAACTCGGACAGGCCACACTCCAGCTTTTGCAAAAGAACCTGAACATCAAGCCAACCCTGGAAATCCGGCCCGGCTACCAGTTCAATGTCATTGTGACCAAGGATTTGGTTTTTGAGCGGCCTTATCGTCCAGAACGCTAGCTTTTCCCCCTGCGAGCCTCGCGCCCCGACTTTGTGCCGTCCCGATCTGAACGGGCGGCCTCCATAAGAGAACGTCATGGCTGCGAAAAAAGTTCAATACGGATTGGGGGAGCGATCTCCGCAAAAAACCCCGCTGCGCTGGCTTTATCTGCCGTTCATGCTGCTACTTGGTCTTGGCAGCATGGCCCTGGCGACACAGCGCATAGCGGCGTTTTTCGAGTATCAGGCCGCTCTCGGCCAGCCGTGGGGAATCGCCTTCGGCCTTCCCTGGTATGCTCCGTGGTCGGCCTTTGTCTGGCAAGAACGGCTCGGGACAAGCGATACCTACGGATTCATTGAGCAGGCCATTGCGCACAGCCAGGCCCTTTTCCTGCTTCCGCAATTCGTCATTATCGGCTTCTGGCTCTGCTTTCAGAAGAAATTGCGCTCCAATGCCAACTTGCACGGCTCGGCCCGGTGGGCGGAAGAGCGAGAAATCCGCACGATGGGCTACTTTGAAGGCAAGGGCGTCTATGTGGGCGGCTGGCTGAAAAGGTATGCCGGGGCCGCGCTCCTGCTGCGCAAGCTCAAATCCAGGCACGAAGAAACACAACTCTACCTCCGGCACAACGGCCCGGAGCACATCATGGTTTTCGCGCCTACCCGTTCCGGCAAGGGCGTGGGCCTGATCCTGCCGACGCTCCTGGCCTGGGAAGGCTCCAGCATTGTTCTTGATATTAAAGGGGAAAATTGGGCGCTCACGGCTGGCTGGCGCAAATCGCAAGAGCAGCTTGTCTTGCGTTTTGACCCCTCTGACTCTTCCGGCGCGTCCGCCTGCTTCAACCCCCTGGAAGAAATCCGCCTTGATACCCTGCTGGCGATACCGGATGTGCAGAACATGGCTGCCATGCTGGTAGACCCCACGGGCAAGGGGCTTGAAGACCACTGGGGCAAAGCGGCCTTTGCCATGCTTGGCGGGGCTATCCTCCATTGCTGCATTATGACCCGCCACGCGCAAAAGCGCACGGCAACCCTCTATGACCTCTCATGCATGTTGGCTGACGAGAACCGCACCATTCAAGACCTGTTTAAGGAAATGGTGGGCACGGATCACGCCGCCCTGCTGCGGGAGATGTTCCCCAAGGCCGAAAGCCCGGATGCCGGAGCCAAGGCCCATACCTTTATCGCCAGCTCGGCGCGGGAGATGTTAAACAAGGCGGAAAACGAAGCCTCCGGCGTGGTTTCCACGGCGTTGACCAATCTGGCGCTGTACCGCGATCCGGTTGTGGCCCTGAACACCGCTTCCTGCGACTTCCGTATCCATGACCTGATGAACCATGAAAAGCCGGTGAATCTGTATCTTGTCATATCCCCTGCGGACATTGACCGGATGCGTCCGCTACTGCGGCTCATGGTGGACATGATTGTGCGCCGCATCTGCGCCAAGATGGAGTTTGCGGACGGCGGAAGCGTGGCCGGGTACAAACACCGCCTGCTGCTCCTGCTGGACGAGTTCACCAGCCTGGGCAAAATCCCGATCATGGAGAAGGCGCTGGCCTATATCGCCGGATACGGCGGCAAGGTCTACATCATCGTTCAGGATATTACTCAGCTCAACGCCGTGTACGGCAAGGACAACGCGCTCATGGCAAACTGCCATGTCCGCATTGCATACGCGCCGAACACCATTGAAACCGCCAAAACCCTTTCCGACATGACGGGCAAAACCACAGTTGTGGAAGAAAAGGTTTCGCTTTCCGGCTCCAGAACCGGGCACATGAAAAACGCCTCGGTCAACGTCTCCGAAACGGCCCGCCCCCTGCTCACGCCTGACGAGTGCATGAGGCTCCCCGGCCCGGAAAAGGATTCGCAAGGCAAGGTGATCAAACCCGGCGACATGCTGATTTTCACAGCCGGGCAATCGCCTATCTACGGTCGGCAAATTCTCTATTTCTTTGACCCGGTGTTCTCGGTCCGCGCAAAGATTCCGGTTCCCGGCCTCACGCCCCAATACCAAAGCGGCATAACGGATTCCCTTTACGAGCCGCGCCCTGCGGCGTGGTACTCGGCAACGCCTGTTGTCGCTGCTCCCCCTGAAAAGAACGAGGCTTCCAGTGAACAGTATTTCGTTGCGTAGGTTGGCGCGGCGGGCGCTGTTCGTTGGGGTGTGGCTCACGCTGACGTTTGCCCTGGCCTTTGGCGCGGGTATGCGCTTCAACCCCACGCCGTCACTGCCCAAGGGCATCTACCGCCTTGCTCCGGGCGCTCCTGAGAAAAACGATCTGGTGAGTTTTTGCCTGGAAGGCGAGTTCGCGGAACTGGCCTTGGAACGCGGTTATCTGGAACCTGGTTCCTGCCCCTCCGGCCTGCGGCCCCTGCTCAAGCGTTTGGCCGCGCTGCCGGGCGATTTCGTTGACCCGTCCGCATTCCCGATCCGTTCCGTGGACAGCCACGGGCGTTCCATTTCTCCGGCCCTGCTGCCGGGCGTCGTTCCTCCCGGCATGGCGCTGGTGCTGGCCGATCATCCCGGCAGTTTTGACAGCCGTTATTTCGGGTTCGTTCCGTTGGATTCCCTCCAGCGGGTCGAGCCTATTTTTGTTTTTCATCCCAAAGGAAAATGACCATGCACAACAAAGAATATTTACGCGCCGCGGCAAAGGCCATTGCGCAGCAGATTGAAGGCGATTCCGTGATTTACGGCGTCCCGCTTGACCCTGACGTTGCGGACTACATGGGGGCTTTCCCCGAAGAGGCCATTACGCTGGCTGACATGGTGGAAGACGGCCTTTTGACCGTCACCGATTCCGGGGAGGTGGTCTATGTCGGCTAACACCAAAAAACCGCAAAAAGAAAAGCGGCCCCCGTTCCATGAAGAGTTCGCTAACAAAATCATTGAACGCCTTCAGGAGGGCACAGCCCCGTGGCAAGTTCCCTGGACGCCGGGGAAAACCATGCTGGCTCCGCACAATCCCGCTTCCGGCACGGTGTATCGGGGCATGAACCGGGTGCATCTGGCGCTTTCCGGCTATGACGATCCGCGCTGGATGACGCTGAAACAGGCCAATGACCAGGGCTACAGCATTTTACCCGGCAGCAAGGCCACGCCTGTGGTCTATTTTCAGTTCACCGAAGAAAAGGACAAGCTGGACAAAGAGGGCAAGCCCGTCCTGGACGCGGACGGCAAGCCGGAAAAAGAAAAGGTGGAGTTGGACAAGCCCATTGTTCGCTTCGCGCACGTCTTCAACGCGGAACAGGTTGACGGCATTCCTCCGCTCCAACTGACGGATAAAGCCTATGAGTGGGAACCCATTGAAAAGGCGGAAAACATTCTTGCCGCCTCCGGCGCGGCGATCAAGCACGACCAGAGCAACCGGGCCTTCTATCGGCGCATGGAAGACGCTATTCATCTGCCGCCCAAGGAAAACTTTGACGCGCCGGATAAATACTACGCAACGGCCCTGCACGAGTTGGGGCACTGGACAGGCGAAGAAAAGCGCCTGAACCGCGAATTTGGCCCCTTTGGTTCGGAAAAGTATGCGCGGGAAGAGTTGCGGGCGGAAATCGCCTCATGGATGCTCGGACAGGAAATCGGCATCGGCCACGATCCCGGCCAACATGCCGCCTATGTGCAGTCATGGATTCAAGCCCTGAAAGAAGACCCCTACGAAATTGTGCGGGCCTGCCGCGACGCGGAAAAGATCAAAGAATATGTCTTTGATCTGGAACGGAAAAAGGCGCTTCAGCAGGAAGCCCCGGAACAGACCGTGCAGCCGGAAAAGACCGCGCAACGCGGCAAATCTCTTGAAAAGGATGAGCGCATAGCCGCTATGGGCGTTCCTACAACTCCGGCCACGGAAAAAACATTTCTCGCCGTTCCCTATAAGGAAAAGGAGCGGGCAAAGAAGTTCGGCGCGAAGTGGGACAAGGATAACAAGCTCTGGTACGCGCCGGAAGGCACTGACCTCACGCCGCTGGCGGTCTGGATGCCGGAAAAGACCCCTGCGCCGGAACCGTCCATGCTTCCACAAGAGGAATTTGCGCGGGCTTTGGAAGAAGCCGGGCTTGATCTGCACGGCAAAGCTCCGATCATGGACGGGCAAATTCATCGTGTCCCGCTCATCGGCAGGAACGGCGGCGACCTGGACGGCGCATACTGTGGCTATCTGGACGAACGGCCTGCCGGCTGGATGCAGAACTTCAGCGCCGGCGACAAAACAACCTGGGTTGCCACGGGCCATACGCTGACCAAAGAGCAGTTGGAAGCCCAACGCGCCGAAATCGCCCAAAAGTGTGAAGAGCGGCAGCGGCTCATTCTGGAACGCCAGCAAAGAACGGCGCGGGAAGCGCATACGGAATGGATCTCACATGATTGGGCCTCTGCCGACAATCCTTATTTGCAGGCCAAGGGCGTTCAGCCTTTCGGGGTGCGTGAGGACGTGGTCGGCAACCTTCTTGTGCCCGTGATGACTGTGGACAAGGAGTTGCGTGGCTTGCAAACCATTGCCCCAGAAGGTGCAAAAAGCTTCATGTACGGGATGGAGAAAAACGGCAACTTCCACCTGATTGCCGAGCCGGGGAAAGACCTTTCTCAAGGGGACATCATCCTGGCCGAAGGCTATGCAACCGGCGCGAGTCTGCACATGGCAACGGAAAAACCCGTGGCCGTGGCCTTTGACGCGGGAAATCTGGAACCTGTAGCCAAAAAGCTGCGGGAAAAATTCCCCAATGCCGCTATTATCATCTGCGCGGACAATGACCACAAACACACACGCCGCACATCGGACGGCGTGGAACCCTGGAACAAGGGCGTGGAACTGGCGCAGAAGGCCGCTCAAGAGGTCGGCGGCAAGGTCGTGGCTCCGATCTTCACCGATGAAGAGCGGGCCAGGGGACTGACGGATTTTAACGATCTGCACCAGTCCCGTGGGCTGGATGAGGTGAAACGGCAAGTGGGGATCGTTTTGCAAAAGGGGGTTGCGCAGGATAAAGGCCAGGAATGTGGGAAAGCGCGGGAGTTGTCCTTATGAACGTGCATTTCTCCAGTAAAAAAATGGAGTGGGCAACGCCTTGGGAACTGTTCCACGTGTGGGATATTTCTCACGGGCCTTTTACCCTGGATGTGTGCGCCACTTGGGAAAATGCGAAGTGCAGGACGTTTTTTTCGCCAGCAACCAACGGCCTGATACAGTGTTGGCATGGAGTATGTTGGATGAATCCCCCGTATGGCCGTGAAATTGGCCGCTGGATCGCCAAGGCGGTGGAAGAAATACACCAGAGAAACGCAGAGCGCATTGTCTGCCTTCTCCCGGCCAGAACAGATACCGCTTGGTGGCATACGTTTGTAATGCCCTACGGCGACATTCATTTTTTGCGTGGACGGGTACGTTTTGAAGGCGCGAAGCATCCTGCACCATTCCCAAGTGCAGTAGTCATTTTTAGATAACTCAGAAATTCTGCGGGCCACGCGCCCCGATCTCGCTCTATCTGACGGCCTTTAAGAAAACATCATGTATGCGGTGCTGTTTACTCAGGAGCCTCTCCGTAGCGCGAAAAAGAGCAGGGGGGCCTCAATTCTGGTCGCAAGCAGCCCCTATCCTCATGTCTTTTACCTCGAAGGTAGAAAGGTCGGGCTGTGTTCTAAACACTCACTCAATAGATAACCATTGTACAAGGCGATCCCTATGCTCAAAGAATATTTTTATTGCCTTTTCCACTTTGAAATTTTTTAGGTGTCACACCGTAGCGCTTGAAAAATTCATGACTGAAATGACTCAGACTCTGGTAGCCGATATGCACACCGATCTCTGTGACATTCATGTCACCTGCGGCAAGCAGTTCGCGAGCAACCTCCATGCGATAGTTCCTGAAGTATTCGAACACAGGTAGACCGAAGACCTGCTTGAAGCCCACCTTCAGTTTTTTTTCACCGACACCTACCATCTTCGCCAATTGCGCAAGTGTTGGTGGACTTTCCATATCCTTCACCAATAATTCCCTGGCTTCCTTTATGCGTCGTACATCTGATGGCGATAGGGATACTGTCCGTTCGTAGCCATTTTGGGTGGCAAGATATTCGATAAGCTGTGTTTCTATTAGTTCAAGTGTTCGAATTTCCATATGCAGTTTGCGCAGGGTTCCCGCATAGGCGCTTGTTACAATATCTGCTATAAGACGGATTTTTTGAGCGCTGTTTTTGCCTATCCACTGAAATGCTGTTTTGCGGCCTTCAAACACACGTTCCAGTTGCTTTGGTATGTTGGTATGTTCCGCCACAAGATAGGGATAAAGGAAATCTTTATCCATAATAATACTTAATCTACGCATGCCACCTTTGCACCTCATATTCCCTACTGTGTCTGAAAGATATGTGATGCTATTACTTCCGCTGGTGTGCAACTGCGTTGTTCCGCTCAGCGCTCCATGCTTGTAGCTACAATGGTTCGATCCAGTGAGCATAAACCCGAATATGAGCGGAGAACTCTGAATTTCAAATTCCATATGCAACGGATCTGTGGGCGAAAGTTGAGAAAGCTGCAACACAAGGCCCGGCCTGAGCATAAAAGAATCTGTTCCGCAGGTTCGGTAAAAACCAGGACCGGCGAAGAGCGTCAAATCTTGTCCTAATCCCATACATTCCTCAACGACCCCAGCGATACCCCGCTGGGGATATTTTTTGACCTTTCCACGGTTAGCAAGACTCTTTTTTCTAGTTTAATGAAAAGGAAAATCAAATTCAATTAAAAGTAGCACACGCCGGGGAGAGGTGACACGCCATGCGTCATTACATTTTAGGAGGGATCCTAAGTTATTTTCTTCTATTCGAAAGCGCCCATGCGGCAGAATCACGACCGCAGCCCGCTGATACCTATACGCTGGAAGCGATCACCGTTACCGCCACTAAGCGTGAACAGGCGCTCCGGGAGATTGCAGGCAGCGTCTCCACGGCTTCGGATATCGATCTGGAAAATCAGGGGGCTGAAACCTTGCAGGACGCTACAAAAATGTTTCCCAACGTCCATATGAAAAGCACTAGCTCCGGTAATGAAATTGTCATTCGCGGCATGTCCACCTGGGATACGGCGCTACATTCTCCAGCGGGGCTTTATGTGGATGGGGTGCCGTATCCTTTGTCCTACATGCAGAACATCTACCTGCATGACATGGAAGGCATTGAGGTGCTGCGCGGTCCGCAGGGAACTCTTTATGGCAGAAACAGTGAATCGGGGGTGATTAACCTTGTGCGGCGCACACCGGACAACAAGTTACGGGGATCACTTTTTACGGAATTTGGGAATCATAACACCTTTCGTCTGGGGGCTTCTGCGGCTGGGCCATTGCTTGAGGACAAGGTGTACTTTTCAGGAAGCTATCTTCGCCATCAAACGGATGGCTTTGTCCGCAACGAATATAAACAGAAAGATCAAGCGGCACGACACAAGGCTGATTCGGGACGAGTGGTTTTACGACTCACCCCTACGGATGCGTTGGATGTGCGCATGTCATTGGATGCCACACACAGTGACGATGGCATAGGCAGTATGCGCTTGTCCACCGGGCCATACCGTAGCGGACGGTATAAAGTTCGCTCCGATGCCCCAGACGAGGCTTCGTCTGATCTTGTGATTCCTGCGTTCACCATCACACATACTGGAGAGCATGTTAGAACAACATCAATAACCAGCTATTTAGATTACAAATACAAGATGTTGTCTGATCTTGACAGAACGCCGTTACCTCTGGGCGTGTCCGACATGAGTATTAATCAGCGCAATATCTCAGAAGAGCTGCGTTTTTCTTCCGTAGGTAAGCAGAGGCTTTCTTGGGTAGCCGGGCTCTTTTTGGGCAAAACCTCCATGAATACGGATATGAACCGAATTCGCCGACGGGCCGCTGCAACCACATATCTGCATACGGACTACACGGAAACAACGGGGGCACTTTTCGGGCAGGCCACCTATGCCATTACGGATGCCTTTCGGCTGACGGCAGGTCTACGGGCTGAATATACGGGCTTAGATGGTGAACAAACATATAAAACCGGTGCAGGGCAGCGGCGTGCGTATGAAAAAGGTTTTCGCTACACGGAGTTCCTTCCCATGGCTTCCGCCTCTCTCGACGTTACAGACAACCTGACTACGTATGCATCATGGTCCCAAGGCTATCTGCCAGGAGGCTTTAATGTTTTTTCAGCCAGTTCAAAAGATACATTTTATTATAAACCGGAATACAGCACCAATTACGAACTTGGGCTGAAAACACACTGGCTGGATAACAAATTACAAGCCAATGTTTCCGCTTTTTATTCTGACATCAGAGACAAACAGGTTCGGGAAGAAGTTCCATCTGCAGGCATCGGTACATGGAAATTCACCAATTCTGCAAAGGCTCATACTTCCGGCGTCGAACTAGAGGTCAGGGCATACCCACTTGAGGGCTGGGAGTTGCGTGGTGGCGTTGGATATGCCCGCTCTGAAATTGACGAGTGGACGGTGTCCACTCCCAGTGGTGGAAGAAAAAACTATAGCGGCAATCGTCTGCCTTGGGCACCAGACCTCACGTATCACCTAGGCGTTGGTTATACACATCCATCCGGCTTTTTTGCGCAAGCGGAATATCTCGGATCTGGAAAACAGTATTTCGACGCTGAAAATACACTTAGCGATCCTGGATACAATACAGTCAATCTTCAATTCGGATACCGTGGCGAAAATCTTACCGTGGCTATTTGGGGGAAGAATGTCTTTGATACACACTATATAACAAAAAAACTTGTGGCTAATGGCAACAAAATTGTGGAAGACGGCAATCCGTTCAGTTTCGGTACAACTGTTTCATGGAGTTTTTAGTATGCACGATGAAAAAAAAATTGCATCCGGACATTCTGCGTCACCGGATGTTTCAATCCTCACAGACTGGATGCTCGGCTCAGTGCGCACAGCGTTGCTTGATCTGGCCCTTGAGCTGGAATTACCCGATATTCTGCACAAGACGGGTACGCTGGAAGGTATAGCGGCACACCTCGGTAATCCGCATGCTGGAAATCTCGCCCACGTCCTTGATGCTATGGCAGCTCTCGGCCTTACCTCAAAAAAGAATGGGGTCTACGCCAATTCTGCACTTGCCGAAATGTATCTTCGCAAAGAAACCAATACCTACCTAGGTCACCTGATGCGTAGGCTCCAGGCCATGCAGCACCGGAATCTCAGCAAGATGAAGGAACTGCTCTATTCTGGGCCGCAGCCGGTAAAAGAAGATGATCGTATTGACGGAAAAGATCTGTGGAAAAAATCTAGTCGTGACATGATTGCTTACCAACAGGGCGAGGTATCTCGCAGACTGGCGGACATGGCGGTGTCGCTGCCGGAATTTCGGCATTTCCGCCATATTCTCGATCTTGGATGCGGACCAGGTATTATTGGTTTGTCTATTATGGGCCGTAATGCGGCATTACGGGGAGCATTCTGCGATTTGCCTCCTGTACTGGAGTTGACCCGAAAGGAGGTCAAGGCTGCGGGCATGGAAGAGCGTGCGGAGTTCTATCCCGGTGATTACAATCAGATCGACTTTGGATGCGGCTATGATTGCATATGGGCCGGTCAGAGCCTGTATTTTGTGAAAGACCTCCCTGCATTCATGAAAAAACTGCTGGACGCCCTGAACCCCGGTGGAGTCTTTGTCAGTCTGCACGAGGGACTGAATCGAGAGCGCACCGCTCCGGAGAAGGTGGTTATTTCCCGCCTCTCTCTGGCGTTGGAAGGCCAAGATGTTTCGTTTGAGGAGGGGCGCATAGCTAGGCTGGCACTTGAGGCTGGTTTCGCCTCTCTGGAACGGCGAACTATCAACATGCTTTTTGGTGAAAATGAAGTAGCAATCCTGCGTAAGTCCGGGACATTGACGGAAGGCACGGTATGAACATCCGTCCGTGCGCGTTCGCTCTTCTTCTTGCTTGGGTGGTCTGCGGGGGCTGGACTATCTCTGTCGCGGCGCAACCTCCGCTACGCCTTGCCGGTCCGCCCGTGCGCGAGGCCATTCCGCTAGTGTTAATGCGCACTCTACCTCCTCACGTACCAGGAAGGGAAGGGGCCGTGTTCACGCCCTGGAATTCACCGGAGCAGCTTCGCGCTCTCATCGCCAAAGGTAAGGTGGACGTGGCACTCATGACGGTGGCGTCCGCCGCCGCGTTGCACAACAAGGGAGTGCACTGCACTGTAGTGGCCGTATTTTCCGGTCCAGCTTGGATTGTTTCCACTAATCAGGAATTTTCTAGCGTGGACATGCTGAATGGGGAGGAGATTCTGTTGCCTTTCGGGCCAGGGGAAATGCCGGAAGTTGTGCTACGCATACTCATGAAAAAACACGGGCTGAGCTTCATGCCCCGCCATGTGGGTAGCGCTCTAGAGGCCGTGGGTATGCTGCGTAGTGGTCGTGCAAAGCATGCCTTCTTGGTGGAACCGGCGGCAGGAAAGGCCATGTCTGCCCTTGGAATTCAGATTGATACCTCAGGAATTCCCGTTTTGGGATGTCTGGATATCCGTGCACTGTGGGCCGAAACGTTTCCTCAGTCACCATGTATGCCGCTGGGGGCGCTTACCGTCTTTGGTTCACTGGCGGACAGTCAAGAGGCTCTAACTGCCATTCGTACGAGTTATGTAGAGGGAGTGAGCCATGCTAGGGAGCACCCCCGCATGGCACTTGAAACTACGGGCGATGTTTTTCCTGTTTTAGGCAGGAGTCTTGAAGGAATGAATGTAGAGCGGGTTTGCGACATACGCATTATGGACAGCGACCACGCAGCGATGATGGCGACTTTTTTCCTCACCCGGTTACTTGAAGTTTCTCCGGCCTCTGTTGGAGGGCGTATGCCTGGAGAAGACTTCCTGAGGTTGTCCGATGCGCGCCACTGATATGTTCTGGGGGCTTTTGGGCTGCGGTGTTCTTATAGGAGCATGGGAGGTTGCGGCGCGGGGCTGTCAGGGATTTGTTATGCCATCGCCAGCGGCGACGCTTATCGCCCTGTGCGACATCCTTTCGCAGCCAGACTTCTGGCGCGATGACTTCCGCATCAGTTTTGAGCGTTTTGTGTGCGGTATCGCTTTAGGTGGAGGTGCGGGGATCTGCTTAGGGCTGGCAGCTGGGTTTTACAAACAGCTGCGTTTGGCGCTTACCCCCGCCCGCTGGATGCTTTCCAGCGTGCCTGGCGTAGTTGTGGTCATGCTCGGCATGCTTTGGTTTGGTATTGACTCTGAAATGGTGATTTTCGTTGTGGCCCTAACGGTAGTGCCAACGGTGTACGTAGGTGTTGTGGAAGGTATCCGATCCGTGGATTCCGGGCTGCAAGAAATGATCGCCGTTTACCGCATTACCCGCTTACAACGCTTCTGGCATGTGTATCTTCCAGCTATCACAGCACCCTTACTCTCAAGTTCCATTATCGCCCTCGGGGGAGGGATGCGTGTAACCATTCTGGCGGAAACTATAGGTGCCACCTGTGGGCTAGGCCATGCTTTAGCTATCGCCAGAACCAATCTGGATACTGCGGCGCTTTACGCTTTGGCGCTGGTCAGCATGCTTCTGGTGGGTGTTCTTGAGGCGGCTCTGCTGTTGTTGACCAGACACAACACATCTCAGAGGAAGGCAAGATGACTTCTCTGGTGCTTTTTTCTCAGGTGGGTTTTGCCTACGCAAGACATGATGTTTTGCGTGACCTTTCCCTACAGCTGGATCCTGGAGAAGTAATAGTTTTGCAAGGTTGCAGCGGAGTAGGCAAGTCAACTTTATTGCGTCTGGCGGCGGGCATTTTGCGTCCCACAAGTGGATATGTCCACATCGGAGCGCAACGCATTGGTGTTGTCTTTCAGGAACCCCGTCTGCTGCCGTGGAGAACCGCACTCCAGAACGTCATGCTACCTTTACTCAGCTTGGGGATGGATCCCGCCCAAGCCGGACAAAAGGCGACGAATATGCTGGAACATATGGGGTTAGCCCATTTTCTGGAGGCGGTGCCCGAGGAACTCTCCGGCGGCATGAAACAGCGCGTTTCACTGGCGCGAGCGCTAGCTGTGGATCCGGAACTATTGCTTCTCGATGAACCGTTTGTCGGTTTTGATCCCGCTCTACGCGCCGAAATGAAACGATATTTGGCTGATTTCCTTTTCCGATCTAGAGCTGGAATGATGCAGATTGCACATGATCCTGAAGATATATTCATAAAAACGGCACGCATTATGACGTTGGATCAACATGGTGTCGAATGCCGTCAAAAAAGGACACAAATATGAAAAACATGGAACCGTTCTGGATGACGCTTCAGAGTTTTAGAGATGACACATTTATCGTGCAGATGCTGATCATCGTTGCGTACTTGGGCATATTGTTTCTGATTGCCAAGCGAGAGGGAGCCAGAACTGATGCTATCGTCAAGGTCATATTAAGTAGTATATTTATTTTTAACGGTATCGCCTGCTTTTTGATGTACTTCAGTGAACTACCCATGGCGAAGTTTTTTGCTGGCCCTCTGTATCTAGCTATTGGTTATCTATTTCTTGTAGATATTATGGCTAGAAGAATTCATTTTACCTTCGATATTTCTCCATTGAGACGATTCTTGGCATTCATCTTTGTCATTCTTGCTTTTTTATTTCCAGTATTCGGTATGCTCAGTGGGCATGGCATGATTGCACTACCTGGAGTGCCGTGCCCATTAGCAATCTTTACACTGGCTCTTCTCAGTGCGGCAATGCCACGTGTGGATAATATCATCGTTTTTATGTTGCTTGCCTGGGTTCTGGTCAATATTCCTAAGATTTTTGGACATGTTGGATGCTACGAAGAAATAATCCTCATTCTGGCTGGTGCGTACGTGCTTGGCCTGAACAGAATCATGCCAGAGAAAAACATCGGAGACGAACTTGCTTCGACATGAGCTCTTATCAAAACCGAAGTTCGAAGTTACCCCACGCTCCATAGTGAAACGGCCTGTAGAATGTGTGGACGCCGGAAGCGCCTATTGCCCGTGCCAACTCGCGGAACTTGGACAATGTATAGAGTGCTCACTGCTACGCGGTGAAGGCGAATGCCGTTGCCATTGGGCCGGATCGTGCATTTTGTCTCACAGCCAATGGGGTAGAGGTAAGGTCCGGCAAAGCTGCAAGTTTCCAATCCTTCAGCAATGGGAGCGCCATGAAGGTGCAATAATAGTTGCCGTACGAGTTACGCCGTCCCTAGCGGCTGAGCTGCGTGCGCCAGGAAGCTTTGTTTTCGCTCGTGGTAACGAAAATCCGCATTTTGATACCCCTATTGCCGTTGTTAGAGCATACCCAGAAACACAAACTATCATACTTGCATATAGGGTAATCGGGCCGAAGACTAGAAGTCTGCGTGGATCCGGAACTGAATTGTGGATACGTGGCCCGTACTGGAATGGAATAACGGGTCGTAGGCGTATTACAGCGACGAGGGGCGAATCCTGCCTTCTTGTGTCCGGTGGCATCGCAGCTTCTGTCCTACCCAATGTCGCGGATTCACTGCTACGTGGCGGAAATCAAGTCACTGTGGTGCTTGGAAAACCAGAATGCGCATTTATAAGGGAATTTTTGCCGGAATCTGAGATGCGCATTCTCGAAATGACCTTTCCTGACGAAAAAGAAGCTCTCCATACACTGATGAAGGAAACATCTTGCCAGATAGTGTTCTGTGCTGGAGGTGAGCTTTTGACCAAAATGACGGCGGATATTTCGGCTCGTGCTGGTGTGACTGCATTATTTTTTGGAGCTGTTAGCCGAACCATGTGCTGCGGCGAAGGCATATGTGGAGCATGCCTTGATGTAATTGGTTGTGAACCCATCAGAGTGTGCAAAACACTGCGCTAAGGTGTGATACTCGGTAAGGACGGGCAGAACATGAAAAGTACGGTGATTATTATCGGAGGCGGGTGGGCAGGTTCTGCGGCGGCGCTTGCTGCAAAGCAAGCTGGAGCCGACAGGGTCGTCATTCTGGAGCGTACGGACATGCTTCTTGGCTGCGGTTTGGCAGGTGGAATCATGCGAAATAATGGTCGGCAGACGGCGGCGGAAGAATTGACAGCCATGGGTGCGGGAGGACTTTTCAGCATCACCGACAGTGTCGCGACGCATAAAAATGTTAATTTCCCGGGGCATGCGCATGCTTGGCTCTATTCTACTACTAAAATCGAACCGGCGGTGCGGAATTTTCTGGAAACGTGTGGCATTGAGATACGATTCCGCTCGCGTGTTGTTGAATTTCTGACGAGCGGCTCAACCATTTGCGGCGTGGCGTTGCATGATCTGGCAGAGTCAAGGCTCGAAGGTGACGTATTTATAGACGCTACAGGCTCGGCGGGTTCGTTGAGCAATTGCACACGATACGGAAACGGTTGCGCTATGTGCGTTCTGCGTTGTCCAATGTTTGGACCTAGGATTAGCCTGACGGCCTGCGCTGGGTTGACTGATTACGTGGGTATGAGACGCGACGGCGAAGTAGGCTCTCTTTCCGGTTCTTTTGAACTCCGTAAGAACTCTCTGTCTGCGGACATCCAAAAGGCATTGAATACGCGAGGGCTTGTCATTGCTCCGTTGCCCAACACCTTGATCAACCGGGAGAAGCTGCGGAGCAAATCCTGCCAGCAATACGCTCTGCAAGAATATGCAGCTAACGTGATCCTCTTGGATACCGGAGACACGGCTAAAATTATGACGCCGTTTTTGTCACTAGAAGATATGCGACACATTGCCGGATTTGAAAACGCCATGATCGCCACGGGGAGCGGATATGCAAATTCGGTACGCTTTCTGTCTAGAGCCCCTCGGAATAACTCTCTAAAAGTGGACGGCTTTCATAATCTTTTCTGCGCCGGTGAAAAATCTGGATTTTTTGTGGGGCACACCGAAGCTATAGCGACAGGCTCTCTTGCCGGACATAACGCAGTGCGGACGTTGCGGGGAAAACACGCAATCACGCTACCGCAAATTCTTGCTTGTGGGGACATTATTCATGCCGAACAGGAAGGCCTTTCTTCTGAGTTGGGCCTCGTAAAACGCTATACATTTTCTGGAGGAGAGTATTTCGACAGAATGAAAGTAAAAGGTCTTTACACAACACAGATGAGTGAGATTGCTAATCGCGTTCGTGAGGCGGACTGTTACGGAATATTTGTAAACAAACCTTAATAGAATAGGAGTCTTGAGCATGACGAGTCAACACACAACACGCTGCTTTTTCGGCTGCAATGCAGGCAGTGGTTTTCACACCTTTTTTAACTTTTTGCCCAGGCTTGAAGGAGCACGTATTATTATTGTCAAAGGTGGACCAGGGACGGGAAAATCTACGTTCATCAGCGCCATTGGAGAGACTTTTGCTCAACAGGGTTATGATCTGGAGTATCAGCATTGCTCCCTTGACCCTCAGTCGTATGACGCCGTTGTCGTTCCGGCATTGAAAGCCGTAGTCACTGCTGCCACCGGTCACCATGTCTTTGATCCCAGAAATCCCGGTGCAGTGGATGAAATTCTCAACCTTGGCGACCATTGGGACACCGAAAGAATCCGTCAGCACTCCAAAGAAATTATAGAAATCAACCAGGAAGCGGAGAGGCTTTTCCGTAAAGCTTTCCGGGTCTTGAACGCAGCCAGACAGTTCCTTGCCAATGTGGAAGATATTCATATTGCCCACCAAGATCCTAGAGAGCTGTCCGCTGTAGCAGAGCGTATCATTGCAGACGCTCTTCTTCGCTCCAACTCGGAAATGTACGGTGCGGAACGTCATGCCTACATTTCTTCCAATACACCGGAAGGAGCCATTCACAACATCGCCAGCCTGCTGCGCCCAGAAACTACGGCTTTGGCTGTGAAGGGAGAAGCGGGCATGGGCCGGACAAAAATTCTGGCGGACGTGGCCGAAAAAGCGAAACTCCGTGGTTTTGATGTGGAATATTACCACAGACCCATTGACCCTCATCTGCTGGATCACGTGCACATTCCCGCACTGAACCTTCTGATGACAACGCAACCTGACGAGTTGCCGACGCAGGTTATCAAAGAATCCTTTACGCTTCAGGGAAAGAATTCCAAACGTCCAACCGGGCTTCAGGACGAAATTTCGGAAAATATGGCCCGATATGAACAGACTCTTTCCCTTGCAATGCAAACCCTGGCGCAGATCAAAGCAGAACATGGCGTTCTTGAAAAATATTACATTGACAGCATGGATTTTGACGGGGTCAGCAAGCGCCTTGCCGCAACCATAGACTCCATTGCACGGCAGGCGAGCGTATCTGGACAGGCAAGCTAACTTGGTTGTGAGCTACATCCGGCATAGGGCTTCGCGCCCTGCCGGATGGCTTTTGACCGTCATAGCTGACTACGCTCAGCGCGCGGAAGGCCCCTTACACGAATTTTAAAATCGTAATTATTGAGCCGTATCATCAGAAAACGCAGCGCAGTATTAGAGATGCTCGCGGGACTTCAAAATACAATTGGGTGAGGAACAGCGGATGGATTCCATGCTTCAGGCCGTGTTGCAGGCCAGTATTATTTCTAAGTGCGTATTAGTATTGCTTTTGTTTATGTCTGTAGCGAGCTGGGCATATATGGCCGCCAAGTGGTTGACCCTGCGTGCTGCACGACGGCGTACCAGACAGGGACTCTGCGCCTTTGACGATGCAGGTGCATTGGCTTTTGCCTTGCCTTTGGTGGAGAGCGATAAACGCTCCCCCCTGTATGGCATCACTTGCCGAGCTGTGCGAGAATTCAACCGCATCACCCGCACTGGCGATGCTGAGCGCCTGCTCAACGACAACGTCCGCCGCGCCCTACACTTCGGTATTGCCGAAGAAATGGCACACCTCAAATCTTCGTTGGCGCTTTTAGCTACTGCGGCCAACACTGCTCCCTTCATCGGCCTTTTCGGTACGGTGTGGGGCATCATGCACTCCTTCCATGCAATTGCCTCCCTGAAAAGCGTTTCCTTGGCAACAGTCGCTCCCGGCATTGCCGAAGCGCTCATTGCTACGGCGGTGGGGTTGTTCGTCGCCATCCCTGCGGTGTGTGGTTACAACATCTTCCGTGCGCGCCTTACAAACATTGAAGGCGTGTGTATCAACTACGCGGGACAGCTTTTGAACCGCATGCAGCATGAGGTTAACGCTTATCAAGACGGCATCTCATTTGCGGGGGAAAAGTAGCCATGTCTTCATCTGATGACGATTTTGTGGCCGATATCAACGTGACTCCTTTTGTGGATGTGATGCTGGTACTGCTAATCATTTTTATGGTTACGGCTCCCATGATGACTGAAGGTCTAGATGTGGATCTGCCGCAAGTACAAGCTGCGGAGGTACTGCCCACGGAAGATGATCACATGATTTTGAGTATCAAAAGCGACGGAGCGCTGTTCCTGGATGAATATCCCACGACCATGGCCGACTTGGATTCTCTGCTGAGGCGTACCGTACTTGCTCTGAACAAACAGCTTTTCCTGCGTGCTGACAAGGCAGTTCCGTACGGTGTGGTGATGGAAGTCATGGGCTGCATCCGGACAGTCGGCATAACTAACTTGGGCATGGTGGCGGAATCTGGGGGTGGGCTGGCATCCGGAGATGCCGAGAAGGTGCAGCCCGACATAAACCTGTAACGGGCATGACTTTGCAATGACTTCTATGAGCTTTTTCCAACGTGCCGCGACCTTAGTATTTTCCCTACTTCTACATGGCTTCATAGCCATAGCCGGATTCTTTTTCGCAAGCACCGAAATCTTGCCGGAAGAGAAAGCCTATCGCGTTTCACTCGCTGAGTTTGCTCCGGCTCAAACCTCTATTGCTCCGGGACAGGAAAAAAAGACAACTTCAGCATCTGCGGAACCTCAACCTAAAATGCCGATTAGGCCAGTGGAGCCGGAAGTCGCCCCGACTCCGCCCAAACCGGCACCGGTAGTTCCTGCGAAACCAGTGACTCCCTCGCGCCCCAAGCCTAAGCCCCAAAATCGTACCATAAAGCAGACGCAGGACACAGAGAACCGAACAGAACAAGCTTCCGCCCAGAAGTCACAAACAGCCACGATGTCACAAAATTCGACAGAAACTGGCGGCGGTACGGCGCAGGGAACAGCGCGTACCATGGGTGACCTGAGCGTATACGCTGAAGACGTCGTGGATCAACGTCCGTCCATTTCTCGCAGAGTGATGCCCGAATACCCGAACAAGGCCCGACGGATGAACATGCAGGGACAGGTGGTGGTTCAACTTGTCGTGGATGTTTCCGGCAAGCCACAACAATGTACCATTTACTCTTCTAGCCCCACAGGCGTCTTTGATGAAGCGGCACTGGCTGCGGCCCGGCGAACACGGTTCCTTCCAGGAAAGGTCAGAGGTCAACCGGTTAATACAATTGTTCTGATTCCTTATAAATTTTCTCTACGATGAAAATTTAATGAATATAGCCTGATAAGGCATCTTATCTATCGCCCAAGCTGCTGCGCACGGCAAGGCATCTCATAAGCATCCCGCATCGTAAATGCGTTTGGTGCCTCTGTGCGGCAGCCATGGGAGAAACGGACGGGCTGTTTCTCGCTTGTGGCCTTAATGACCGCTTGTAGTAATACTGGCGGTTTTTTTGTGAGTATCAGCATTGTTGCGGTATGCAGAAACTCCAAAAGGAGTTTTTCATGGACAAAAGCAATCTTGAATTTGAAGATCTGGAAAAAATTTGCCGTGAAGTCATTAGTAGAGTTCTACACACATGCGAATTGGAACTTCTCAATAATAATGATGAAGTAAAAGCTCTACCATTCGCTGCAATGGCTGTGAAGGAATCTATCTTGACATTTTTGGCCATAATTAATTCTAAAAGAACGTAAATAGCTCCTAACCGTGCCTACGGAAGTAGGCACATCAAATTGCACTGCTCTCAACCTAGGCCACAAAATATTTTTATACCATACTATCATATCGATATAGACAATGAAAACTGCATTCTCTCGTCATCTCTCCATATTTTTCTGCTGTTTTTGAATGTGCTCTTTATCCAACTTTTTTTCTCGACGCATAATTTTATTCCCCTTTATCCACAGACTGTTCCCCCATTTTTTTTGAGCATAGCGGAGGGCGACATGCCGGATGGAGGCATTTTTGTTTGAAAAGAAGAGTTCCTTTCCGCTGTCCAGAATCCTCCCACCACCGGGTAGGAAAAAAACAATTATTCCCTTGTGATCTACTGTTGCCGAGAAACCACGTATGTGTGTTATTTCCTCGGCGGCAAGCTGTTCCATACGTAACAGAGCCAAAAGCTGTTTCTTTCCTTTGCCACTCATGATTTTATTATCCAAAGCAGCTAATTCCTTGGCTGCGTATTTAGCCTGCATTTCCGCACGGCTCATTGTTGGTTGCCCTTTACCGTGCAGTGCCCATTCCTTAATCGCGGAGTCTTGCGGAACGCGATCCGGCTCCGCTATCTTCAGCTTGGAACGTAAAATGGCTAAAGCGATTTCATTGCCCTGACCAGCCTTATATTGTAGGAAACCATTCCATGAAGTGAAAGGAACCTTTTCACGTATATCCTCACAAGTAGATTGAAACGGCAGCTTGGCTCTGGCGATTTCTTCTGCCTCATGCTTGCGGGCCAGTTGCAGCAGACCAAGGCGGTTCTTTTTTGCTATGTTCAGCCGTTCCAATTCCCTGCGTTTGGCCGCCCACTTTTCCCTGATTGCCGCAAGTGCTGCGTTTTCCCTTTCTTTGATGGTAGCCAGTCCGGTTTTCCGGTCTTTAATGCCCTGCTGATATTCCGCGTACAAAGCGCCTCGTTCTGGAGCGCGATGCAAGGGGGTGGCCTGATACCGGCTTTGCTCTGGTATTTTTTCCAAGTCCCGCGCTGGAAGGTACCCCCCGAACTTTCCCTCCAGCTTTTTCAGTGACAAGGCTCTGTCTACTGCGCTGACTTTTACGGTATGCTGCTGATTATGGCGATCAGCCAAAATCAGACCGTTCCCGTGTGGTTTTATCACCAAACCATGCCGGGCAAGCCCCTCATGGAGCGTTTGCCAATCCGTTGCTGTCGCCAAAACATACAAGATGGTGTCTCTCTGGTCCTTAGCATACGATTCAAAGGATTGTTGGCCTGTGTGGGCTTCAATGAGGGCAGCTTTTTCGCCCACTGACCGCTGTTTCTCTTTGTTTCGGCCATTATCAACCACAAGACCGTATTCCTGCTCCAGCTCCCGGCATAAAGTGTCCCGCTTCCAGTAATCGCGGAAAGGCTCATGTCGGGTATGTTTTTCCGGGTGGATCATGTTGTAGGCTATATGCATATGGAGATTGGCGGTGTTTTTATGGACGCCACAATGCCGCTGATGATCGGTGTACCCCAAAGCTGCGGCAAAGCGTTCTTCAACGGCCCTGAACACCTCCGGCGTCAATTTTGCCTCGTCCTCCAGGCGAAAGCTGATCACGAGATGGTAGGTTTTGTTTTTCGTGGTGCGGACGTTTATGGCCTGAACGTCCATGGCCTCGGCAATGCCGTTCTGGTAATCATCATCCCCAAGGCATCCGGCGCACCAGCGCATGAGACTTTTTTCGCCTTCATGCCCGGCATCGGCAATGTACTCGGCAAGACGGGCGTAGTTGTCATTTTTCGGGCTGATGTCCACTTTTTTGCTGATCATCGTATGACCACTATGGCCTGCTGAACTTCCCGCTGCCGGGCGTCCAGTTCATGTAAAAGACGGTGAACTGTCTGCCTGTCCGCGCCATTCGCCAATGCCTGTTTCACCAGCCCGCCAAGTCTGCCGAGGTCGCCTTTGAGCCGTCGTAATTCAATCCTTGCCTCCTGATGTTCCAAGCTTGGGACGGAAAACCCAAGGCACACCCTTTTGCTGAACGTGGAAAGGGACAGCCCTGCCTTGCTGGCCGATGCTCTGATCTGTGCGTGTTCCTCTGGGGTCAGATAGGTTCTGAGAATCAATTTTTTGCTCGGCACAAGGAGCCTCCTGAATTTTGGAGGCTCTTAGGCCTGCATAGTGACGATAAATGAGCCAAGCGTAGCGCCTGCCACGTTCTGGGTCTGGGGAATGGTATTTGCCCACGGCTTTCCAGTTCAGGCCGTGGCGGGCGATTTCTTCCGCCAGTATCCATGTACCCCAACTCTCATTGATGGCCGGGTCGAGCAGTGATAACGGGTCTATGCCGTAACGCTCCATCCACCATGAATTTATCTGCATTTTACCAACGTCAAAAGACAAGCCAGCCGCAATCGCCTTTTGTATGAGCTGTTTCGCTTTCTCCCGCGTGGCAGGGTAGTAGGATCTTCCGGCTATATTGACCGTAAAAGGGTTTAGGCCGGATTCCTGAAGGGCGATAGCTTCTACCAGTTGGGCGGGCGGCTCTGACGTGGCGTAAAGTTCCGCTGCGACTGTTGGTGTATACAGACAAAGCAGAACGGCTAGCGTGAATGCCATCTTCATGGAGTCTGCCTCTTGTTTTGGCGTTGAGCGGAACCGCGAATAAGCAGCCCCGCAGGGCAGGACAGGAATGGAGCCGCCGGAAGGTGGGTACACTTCCTCTGTCCTGTCCTCTGAAATGCCAATACAGTAGCATGGATAAAGACATTTTAGAACACAAAGACAAAAATTATGGCAACTTATTCTTGGCTATGGATGAGGATTGCTGACTATGCTTGGAAATTCTAAATTGTGGCTGTGCTTCTTCTGCCTATGGGAAAATATACTATGGCATTGCTACGAGAGGCTACTGTCTGGATTGATTGTGCGGCGGATTATACCAAATCATTTGGCAACAGCCTGTTGCCAAATTACCGTCTGTTGCTAAATTATAGTAGACTGCACAAACAATGAGCAGAGTTGGAGGGCGGGTAAAATCGAGGTCAAATTCGGAAAATTCTTGAGATATAATATGGGAGGGGAGATTGCTTTCTATCTCAACACTGCTTGAGACCATTTTTAAATATAAAGCTGTACGAATTGATTATCTCAGGCAAAGCACTTCGAAAATCAACTGTATCACTATTTATTACAACAACTTCCGTCTGCGTTTTTGCCAAATCAACTCTACTCTCTAAAGCAGAGTCCAATGATTCAAGATAGTTTATCGTAATATTTTGCTCAACATCTCTATTCCGCTCTCTTATTCTTTGTATAAGAATGTCGGCAGGACATACCAAGTGAATAAGCAAATCCGGAAATCCAATTTCATTTCGAAGCTCTTTTTCGATTTCAAAAAAAATGTGATGCTTATTTCCAGAAAGATTCAAATCTGCGTATGCGCAGTCTTGAGTTAATGAAAAATCATAGCATATCATATCTAGTTTCATTCTCTTCTTAATTTCATGGTAATGCTGCAATAAAAACGTTATCTCTGTTTCGAAAGAAAATGAACTTTGATCAGTATAAAAATCTTCAAAAAAAGGATTTTTATGAAATTTTTCAAAGGCAGTATTAACGCCATTATTGCCAATCGTACTGCATAACGTTGTTTTCCCTGATGCGATACCGCCACAAATCTCAATGAACATGACCTTGATCCGCTGGCTTACCATTAGACTGAAAGCGAACCTTTAGCTCGTCAATGTCCAACGACAATCTTCTCAAATCATGCATTATTTTTTCGTATGGGGGTAGGCCGTTATTAAGTTCATTGATTTCTCGCAACCTTATGCGGATTTTTTCGACATTATCAAGCATACTTTTATAATCATTTTTTGATTCATTATATACAGCATGGATTCCATCTATACGAGCATTAACATCATTAACGATTCCTTTAAGGGAAATAAGCAATCCTCCAATAGCAACAACACTGGCAATAACAGCGCCAATACTTCCCCAAAACAGTACTTTTCTTTGTCGTTCGTTGAGCTTTTTAGTTTCTTCCGTTACACGCTTAGTTTCCTCTATGGTCGCAAAAACAGAGCTATCAACCGGAGCAACTCCGTTCATGTACTTCTTGATATTACCCTTTGCACTGCCACTTGAGTTATCAACGTATCCTTCGCTTTTCAATGCTGGCAAAGTTTTGGTAAACTCGACAGCAATCAATGGCTCTAGGTAAGCAATCTCAATAAATTGGCTACTGAAGTTATGGATAGGGATACTCAACGTCCCAGAAAATTGGGGGTCAACTATAGGGCCAGTCCCTAAAAGTAATCCTTGTCTAACCCATCGGGATTTTAAATTAAACCGTGCAATAACATCACTTGGCAAGCGAAAGGATTCATGCGTAGTGACAAAGGTAAGTGAGTTAGGGTGTAGGGTTAGTTTTTTGGAAACCTTCTCAATGCTATCCTCTTTTGCCCCTAAACTAAATTCAATTGTTTTCCCATTTTCATAACGAAAAGCTGGAGTGCCAAGGCGCATGTCATATGTTGCTGGCTTTAACAAATTTTCATTACATGCACCTTTATCAATAGAGTCTTGTCCTTCTGGAATAAGGACAAGATAATTATTTTTAATATATCTACGAATTTGTGGAGACGAGAGCATCCCTGGTGGAATACTTTTTCCCGTAAAGCTAAACTCATTCACTTGGATGGTAGATTTTGATAGGCCAATAAATTCAATTTGATGATCGATTTTTCTCTCTATACTTTTGATGTATCGAGAAAGACATTCAGTATCGTTCTGTATATTGCTATTAACATAGTCAACATGATTCAGGCAAATACGAGTAGCATTATTAACCACAATAGCGTCTTTAACTATGGCTGCATCAAACCTACCAACACGGCGCACCTTCTGGGTAACTGTTGTTAGCTCTTGAATGGAAACGCTATGATTGCCCTCTGTCGTCAGCTCTTCCCATGTAATCTCATCCTCTAATGGGCCTGAATCACCCGCAACCCTGATAGGGTAAGCTCGAATAACAAGAACAATATCATCTACATCAACGGGACTCAGGCCAGCCTCTGAAATAAAAGAAGATGCAGTGGTATCTCGGCTTGTTACTTTTGGGTATAGTCCAGAATGCAAAGGCGAAAGTCCAAACCCTTGCGTCCCCTCAATGATTATCCTCTCATTCTTTTTGAGGCTTTTGCGGAGCTCGCTAGAAACTTTAGCAATAAAAGGAGCGAGTGCTTCATTATTCTTTGCAAACTCCACAGAGTTTTTACGTTGAACCCGATTTGCAACAGCCGCCCCAGTTCCGCTGCCGGTAGAACCAATCGCTAGAACAAGGCCACTTTCTGCTTCTTGAGCCTTGCATTCCTGTGTAATGATAACGGCTTCTGGGTCAATAATAAGTCTATTGGGAGTAATGGCGGCTTCTTCAATCTCTTTAAGCAGCACCTCGACATCGATATAGCTTCCAGCACAGATTGCCAATTTGACATCAGGAAGAATAGCGGCGGTAGGAAGGTGCCTAAATATCCAAGTTTTCCCATCATCATCAACTACAGTGTGCCCAGAATTAGCGCCACCGCACCTTACAGCATAGCTTGCCTGCATATTCTTTGCTAAATAATGAGCAACTTTGCCCTTACCTTCGGAACCAAACTGCCCACCGACAACTACTGTAACTGGCATTTTTTTCTCCCGATTGCAGCCTCGACAGCTTGGAATAAGTCCTCTTTGCTGCTGTTATTCGATACCCATTGATCAGCAAGCTTTGAAAGAGAGCTTACCCCATTTTCCACTTCATGATGAAGAGCTTTAGATAAAGGAATATCCTCTTCCCCTGCAATAGAGATGCGCTGTTCTCGTATTTTTTGCTCGCAGTCAATATGCAAATGAATGAAGCCTGGCCCAAAATTTTCTATGAGCGTTGCGCGGTCTTCAGGGAAGCGCAATCCATCGACTACAGCTTTGTTTTCAGATTTAATAAGGTTGGTGACTTGATTTCCTAGCCACCTTTGCTGATTATCTGCGTTGATTTCTAGGCCAATAGCTTGAAGCTCTGAGCGCAAAATCGGCAAACCTCGTTCATGCAGTATGCGTCTCAAAATATCACTAAAACGGGCAGTTTTGAAGCCAAGACTTCTCAGGTGCTCCGCTACGGTAGTTTTTCCAGCCCCTATCTCTCCACTTAATCCGATAACACTTCGTTGAAGCCATTGTTCATGATGCGCATGCAGGTCTGGAATTATCAAATACTCTTCTTCTGTATTTCCAAGCGGTTCAAATTTTCCTGCCCAAAAAAAGAGGCCCACAATCGCTGAAGTAATTGCGTCTAACTCATCATGGCTGACTTGTGTTTGCAAAAATTCACCCTCAATGCCAAAATCCTGTAACCCTTCCACAAGATACCTCAGCCCAGCCTGCTTTCTGGGGATATTCATAATATCCTGCGCAGCGCCAGGATAGCTTTCGATTACAGCTACCCCCAATTTTCTCAATTTGTTGGCCAAAGTCATACCACGCTGAGTAAGTTTTTGCATGCTAGGGATAAGGCAAGGGTAACTTGATATGCCTCGCTTTTTTAATGTGCGTTCACACTCCCTAGTAATCCCATACTGCTCACGCACAGGGTCATCATCCCAAAAAGTAGTGCGTCCCTTTGGGATACTTAACGGAGAATCTATAGATACAAGATTTGCCCCAGCAGCTATGATCAAGGAGATCATTTCAGCATCAGTTTTGATGCGAGAGGTTTCGGCAATATTTCCAGATAGAAGGCAAACTCCAGACTCTCGCGCCTCAGACGATACTAAATCTATGCCAACGATACAGATACGATCTAAATGAACAAGCTTGTTTAGATCGGAATAAGTAATCAAAGGTTTCGTGCTTCCCACATATGACGGGATAAATACACCAGATTCACATTTTTCAGCGCAGCTTGAGCGCCATTTTATCTTTGATTGTAACTTACTGAAAAATATTTTGGGGCGTATCTTGGCAGGGATCTTGTTTTTTTGGCATGTCAAACAGACGCATTCATCAAAAATAGCCTTCATTCCTTCGATATCTGCATGGTTGTATTCTATCAACTGTTTAAGAGCGTTGTTGTCACCCTTACGATAGGTGTGCCACAAAATGGGCGCAGATTCCCCCTGCATACCCTCTAATTGCTTTTTACGCTTGAATCCAATTTGTCCCTCTATCGACTTTTGCCCTCCAGAAAGGCCAACTCTTTTAGCAAAGAAACGAAGGTCAATGTGGATATTAGGGATGTTTATATTTTTAATTTCTTTTTTAAGAAATTTTAAATCAAATAGTGTGCCATTAAAGGTAACAATAATTTTTGCATCATTGAGTTTTTCAAAAAAATATGATGTGTCACTACCATTTATAAAAACACCATACTCACTACCTATAGACCACCCAATAATTGTTATTGAATCATAATAAATACTCAATCCTGTTGTTTCAATATCTAAAAACATAACTTTTTCTGGAAAGGACAAAGCAAGGCGATAGTATTCATGCCTATGGATACGATTAGCAAAAAAAGTAATATCACCTCGATTGAAAGCTTCAAAGGAGGATTGAACATCAGAAGTAGAATGTAAGTTATCAAATAAGCGTAGTTGTTGAGGACAATGCTCTAAATAGTCATTCCAAGTCAAAATCCCCCTATCCCAGAGAGCATTCTCTGAGCGTCGGCTAATAGATTTAAAATGAATAAAGGTATTTTGAAGCATATGTGTTGATTCGCCACTGATCGGCTTGTTCGAGTAAGAGAGTTCTTTGATTAATATCACATTCATTCGCGAGGAGCAAGGTTGTGTGCTAACATACTGATTTTTATGCAAAATAGCATTATCGCTTTTTAAAGCTCTTGGTTTATTGTCTCTTGGTTTTATGCGCGACACCTATGGGGCAACCACACGACACTTATTTTTTGTGGTGCTGGCATAGTAGAGGAGAAAATCCTCTTTGCTGACAAATCCATTCGGAAAATTCGATCTTGGCGGGTAGGCAAGGCTAAGAAAGGCCCAGAAGGCAGAAAAAGCCCACGCGTGCAGACACGCACGCTCTGTTATGCGTTTTTGCCAGGGCTGTAGTCGGCGGGCAATCCGAGTTCCGCGTTGGTTCGTCGTCGGCATTCGTCTGGATCGAGGCCAGCAATCATGTATTTCGCGCAAGCCACATTCCAGCGCCGTGTTTCTTCCATGCGCTTTTCCTGGTCTGCGCGTGAGGGGTGGGGCTTGACTGTGAATGCAGAGCGAAGTCCTTTGGATATTCGGCGCATGAAGTCTGTCAGCTTGCGTTGCGCCTTTCTGGCTCGGCGTTGCAGCTCTTCGGTGGCCCTGGCTCTTTCTCTCTGGAGCATCGGCCCAAGGTTCAGAAATTCAAAAAAGAGTGTGGTCACAACGCGAATCGCCCGCAAGCCCACATAGTCGCCCTGGTCGTTGATGGCGCGGGGCTGCTGTACCTTCATAAAGCCAGCCTCTTTCAGCAGGGCTATGGCCCGTTCACAACGCCGCTGGCCGATGCCGGAGTCACGGGCTATGGTTCGCATGTCTATGTCGATGAAGCCATTTTCAAGCGTAGGTGTTCCCAGGCAGAGCGAAGCAAGGTCAAGGTGGGACAAGATAGTCTCTATGACGATCTGACACGCCTCACGCCGTTCTGAGCGCGTTTTCCGGTGTGGGTGGGATTGGAGCAGCTTGCACTTCTTCGGATGATAGTACCATGCCTTTGCCCGCTCCGCCGCCAGTGAGAGGATACGCGGCAAGCCGCCTTTACCTTTTCTGATGGGCTTGGCCGGGGAAAGGTTTGGATGCTTGGGATCATGGCCGCAACGGTTGCCGATCATATTTCCACCCCGCGCGGGGTGAAAACCCGGATATGCTCGAAATACGCTCGAAAAGCGATTCCGCTGCCATGCTCTAAATAGGCTAGAAAAGCCCTTTGGACGCAAAACAGGGGTTTAGGTACTTTTTTAACACCTAAACCCCTGTAATTTATGGAGCCAGCTGCGAGAATTGAACTCGCTACCTGCTGATTACGAATCAGCTGCTCTACCAAGTGAGCTAAGCTGGCAAATGCCTGCTTTGTAAAACTTTTTTCGTCACTTTTGCAGTGACTTTCTACTTTTTGCCAGTTGACAAGCTGGTCTATTACGAATCAGTTGCTCTACCAGCTGAGCTATGCTGGCGCATTGACCGAGGGTCAATACAGGGGGAATCAATAGCTTGTCCCCGGTTTAAAGTCAAGCCATTTTCCTTTTGGAGGAATAAAAGGTGTTGGGGACGGCTTGCGGCACTTACGGCGTCAGGGGCGCGGGCGGGCCGTAAAGGGAGATTGTGACAAATGGATTACGGACATTTGAAGGGGCGATCAGGACTTGATTCTCCACAGGTCTGTCCGTATCCTGTGCGCTGTTTTCCAAACCGTTTCAAACCTGTATTTGCGTGCTCAGGACTTTTTCATGACGGACCTTTCTTTTTTTGAACAGGCGATTTCGTTTGTCCTGCATATCGATCAGCATCTTTTCGCACTTGTCGCGGAATATGGGGCGCTGCTGTATCTTTTTCTGTTTATCGTCGTGTTCTGCGAAACCGGTCTGGTGGTGACGCCTTTCCTGCCGGGCGACTCGCTGCTGTTTGCGGCGGGGACCGTGGCCGGAGCCGGGCATCTCAGTTATCCCGTGTGTATGCTTGTCCTGCTGGGGGCGGCGATTTTGGGGGATGCCGTAAACTATGAGATCGGGCGGCACGTGGGGCCGAGCATATTCAGCCGGGAGACACGGTTTCTGAACAAGGAGCACTTGCTCAAGGCCCATGCGTTTTACGAACGGCATGGCGGCAAGGCCATTATCTTGGCCCGGTTCATTCCCATCGTGCGTACCTTTGCGCCGTTTGTGGCTGGGATTGCGCTCATGTCCCCGGTCAAGTTCCTGTCTTTCAACATCACCGGGGCCATCCTCTGGGTGGCGGGGCTGGTTTCCGCCGGGTATTTCCTCGGCAACATCCCGATCGTAAAGAACAATTTCAGTGTCGTCATTTACGGCATCATCATCGTTTCGGTCCTGCCGGTGGTTATCGAGTTCATACGGGCAAAAATCAAGAAATAACATATAATCTGAGGAGGCTCTATGCTGCGTACTCCTGTAGCTGAAGCGCTCGGTGCGGCATCCGCCGCGTCTGAAATCCGTATCGGCGGATGGGTCCGGACCCGCCGCGACGCCAAGGGTTTTTCGTTCCTCGAACTCAACGACGGTTCCTGCCTCGGCAACATCCAGTGTATTGTTGATGAGGGGACTGCCGCATGGGATAAACTGGAAGGCGTCAACACGGGCGCGTGCGTCGCCGTTACGGGCGAACTTGTCGAGTCGCCCGGCAAAGGCCAGAAATGGGAAGTGCGGGCCAAGGATATGACCGTGTTCGGCCTTGCCGATCCTGAAACCTTCCCGCTCCAGAAGAAGCGCCATTCCGATGAATTCCTGCGTACCATTGCGCACTTGCGCTCCCGTACCAACAAGTACGGGGCGGCCTTCCGCATCCGTGCCGAAGCCGCGCACGCCGTGCACGACTTTTTCTATCAGAACGGGTTTTACTATGTGCATACGCCCATCCTGACGGGGTCCGACTGCGAAGGCGCGGGTGAAATGTTCCGGGTGACGACCCTGCCCCTGAACACGCCCGCGAAGCCCGGCGAAAACCCCTATGCGCAGGATTTTTTCGGCAAGGAGTGCAGCCTGACTGTTTCCGGCCAGCTTGAGGCCGAAGCGCTGGCCCTCGGGCTCGGCAAAGTCTACACGTTCGGCCCGACCTTCCGCGCCGAAAATTCCAATACCCCGCGTCACGCTGCGGAATTCTGGATGATCGAGCCGGAAGTGGCCTTCACGGATATCAACGACAATATGGATCTGGCCGAGAACCTGACCTGCTTTGTGATCAACCGTGTCCTCGAACGCCGCGCCGACGATATGGATTTGTTCGATCGCTTTGTGGACAAGGGGCTGGTGGATCGCCTCAAGGGTATGGTGGCGCAGCCCTTTGCGCGCTGTTCCTACCGCGAGGCCATCGACATTTTGAAAGCGAGCGGAAAGAATTTCGAGTACCCCGCCAAGTTTGGCCTTGATTTGCAGACCGAGCACGAGCGCTTCCTCGCCGAGGAACATTTCAAGCGCCCGGTGGCGGTGTATGACTATCCCAAAGAGATCAAGGCGTTCTATATGCGCCAGAACGACGATCGTGAGACCGTGGCCGCGATGGACGTACTGGTTCCCCGCATCGGCGAACTCATCGGCGGGAGCCAGCGCGAGGAGCGCCTCGACGTCCTCGAAAGCCGTATCCGCGAGATGAATCAGGATCCCGCAAACTATTGGTGGTACTTGGATCTGCGCCGTTTCGGCTCGGTTCCGCATTCCGGGTTTGGCATGGGCTTCGAGCGCCTCGTCATGATGCTCACCGGCATTTCCAATATCCGCGACGCGCTCCCGTTCCCCCGTACGCCGGGCTCGTTGGAGTTCTAGGCGGAGATGATGGGATGATATTGGGGAGGGGAGGGGGGAGCTTCCTCAGGAACGGGCACTTT
>OGRQ01000520.1_pt1 | contig 45325 bp, 49 predicted proteins | sample 1553521 | NCBI WGS metagenome assembly OGRQ01 (sample SAMEA2580088, study PRJEB22360) | human gut metagenome | biome: human gut; feature: human-associated habitat; material: faeces | place: Denmark | collected 2008/2010
CCTCTCATACCATAAAGTATGGGAGGGCTTTTTTGTGCCAGTGGGGACGGGGGAAAGTGGCTCTGCCGTCGGGGAGGTGTGCAAATATATGAGACGATACAAGGGAATAGGTGGAAAAGTGAAACAGGCCGGCTGCTGGCTGCTTATCATAGTTCTGCTTCCGTATATCATAACCGTATTTTTAAACGGACCGAAGGTTATCACTGCTTCCAAAGCAGATGAAACGATGGTGAAAATAAAGAAAAACGGAAAGATGCCTGTGGAGGAGTATTGTATCGGAGTGCTGGCCAGGGATATGCCGGCAAATTATGAGAAAGAAGCATTGAACGCACAGGCAGTGCTCATCCGGACAGAAGTATACCGCATGATTCAGGAAGCCGGTGGAGACGGTACACTGCCGGAAGAAGCGGCAGACGAATTCTGGACAGAAAAACAGATGAAATCCGCGTGGGGTATGCGGTATGCGGAAAATTACCGGAAGTTAAAAAACGCACTGGAATCTACTGCGGGACAAGTGCTGTTTTATGGAAAAGATCTGGCAATGACACCATTTTTTAATCTGAGTAACGGATATACAAGGGATGCAAAAGAGGTGCTTGGAAAGGAAGAGTATCCTTATCTGAAAATCGTGGAATGCCCCGGGGATGTAAATGCTGAGAATGAGATACAGACGGTGATACTGGAAGTGAAGAGTGAACAAAAAGACGAAAATGAGGGAACTACAGGTATTGAAACGATGGATGTGGAGATACAGGAGACGGATTCCGTGGGATATGTATTGAAGATCCGCGTGGGAGACAAGGTAATGAGCGGGGAAGAATTCAGAAATAAATATCAACTGGCTTCCAGTTGTTTTACGCTGCAACCTTATAATGGAAAGTTAAGAGTAACCACAAGAGGAGCCGGTCACGGAATCGGTATGAGCCAGTACACAGCGAATGAGATGGCAAAAAAGAAACAAGGATATAGAAAAATATTAAAATATTTTTTTAAAGGAACGGATATAAAAGAAGTGACAGAAATTATAAAAAATGTATAACTACATCACGATCTGGCAAAAATATGGTCAGAGGTGGTGATGAAATGAAGAAAAACGAAAAAACGTCTATGTCCAAACGGCGTGCTACCGTGGCAGCAGTGTTATGTTTTGTGGCAGCAATTGCAATAGCAGGAACATATACATTTAATGATTACAGGAAAACGCAGAAAAATGAGCTGGCGAAGGCGGAAGAAAAAAGCAGGCAGGAAGAGACAAAGAAAGACAACAAAGAGAACAGCGATCTGACAAGAGAAACCGGAACATCAAAAGTAAAAAGTGAGAATACCGGAAGCAGTACAAAGAAAAGCGCAGCAGATGAGAGTACCGTTGATGAGAAAAACGAATCAGACGGAACCGGAATGACAGATCAGTCAGAGCAGAATGGAACGGGAACCCAGGCAACATCAGGAAAGAGTCATAATATCAACTTTACAGAAGACAGCTACATCCTATGGCCGGTGAACGGGGCTGTGATCATGAGTTACAGCATGGATAAGACGGTATATTTCCAGACGCTGGATCAGTATAAGTATAATCCGGCCGTGATCATTGAAGGTGCAGAGGGAGACCAGGTGCTCTGCGGCGCACCCGGGATCATCAAGTCGATCGATGTCAGTGCACAGACGGGAACAACGGTCAATGTAGACATCGGAAACGGATACGAGCTGTTATACGGACAGCTGAAAGAAGTACCTGTGAAGGTCGGGGACTATGTAGAAGCGAAGAGTGTGCTTGGTTATGTGAGCCAGCCGACGAAGTATTACAGCAAAGAAGGCTGTAATGTATATTTTGAGATGCGTAAAAACGGGCAGCCGGTGAACCCGGTGGAGTATACGGCGGATCAGGATTAAAAGAAACGGACAGGGATTCCCGGAAATCTCTGTCCGTTTCTTGTGCGGTCCTTCTTTTTGAGGGGTGGATAAAATTGACTTTCCGTGGGATAACGGATAAAATAAAGTGGATTATTACAGGAAAAATCAGACCGATTGTGGATAAGTGGGGACAACTACATGAATTATACCTATATCATAAAATGTGCAGACAGTACGTTATACACAGGATGGACAAATGATCTGGATAAGAGGATAAAAGCACACAACAGTGGAAAAGGTGCGAAATACACAAAGACCAGAAGACCGGTGAAGCTTGTGTATTACGAAGAACATGAGACGAAGAATGAGGCAATGAGCCGGGAATATGCGATCAAACAGCTGACACGGAGAGAAAAGGAACGGCTGATCAAAGGAAACGGAAACTTATGTGAAAAAGAGTGTGGATAAGGAGATCGAGATCGGAGAGAAGATCCCGAATGAATTCGAACTCGCGGAATAAGTAAAAATAAATGATATTAAGTGAAAAAAGCTGCCACCGGCAGCTTTTTTCATATGGATTTCATTAAAGTACAAAAGCATACATCACCACAAAGTGGCAGGCACTTCCGGCCATCACAAACAGATGAAAGATCTCATGGCTTCCGAAATATTTGTGTCTGCTGTTAAAGATCGGAAGCTTCAACGCATAGATCACACCGCCAACGGTGTAGATGATACCACCGGCCAGCAGCCATCCGAAAGCCGCCGGACTTAAGGAATTCAGCAATTGTGTAAATGCCAGTACGCAGGTCCAGCCCATGCCGATATAAAGCACGGAGGAAACCCATTTCGGACAGTATACCCAGAATGCTTTGATCAGGATTCCGGCGATGGCAAATGACCATACGATCGCAAGAAGGATGATCCCGGTCCTGCCGCCAAGTACTAACAGGCAGATCGGAGTGTAGCTTCCGGCGATGAGAACGCTGATCATCATGTGATCGATCTTTTTAAGAATAGTATTTACTTTTTTTGATTTATCGAATGTATGGTAAGTTGTGCTTGCCGCATACAGTAAGATCAGACTTGCCGCATACACAGCAATTGCGATAATGTAAATCTTACTTGGTTCGCGCGCTGCTTTTAAAAGCAATGGGATTGCTGCGAATATTGCCATCAGCATTCCGATAAAATGTGTGATCGCACTTCCCGGATCTTTAATGTGTTCTTTTAACTGCTCTGCCATAGTCATGCACCTCCTGAATGTCGAAAATATGACATGTAGTTTTTGATACTATGTTTGCTATATGTGTATATTATACCAGGAAAAGAAAAAAATCAAGCAGAAAAGGAAAATATTTTTAAAATCAAAATAATCCTTTTCCGCTTGATTTTTTACATATTAGGTTCTAATTTATTTTCATTGCGCCAGCTTCTTGGAGAAGTTCCATAGGTATTCTTGAATGCTCTTGAAAAATGTAACTGATTCGGATATCCGACGGCATTTCCGATATCTGCAATGGATAAAGAGGTCAGTTTCAGAAGTTCTGCAGCCTTCGTCATGCGGTAACTGATTAGGAATTCCTGAGGAGATTTTCCGATGGAATCGTGAAAAATCTTTCCGAAATAACTCCGGTTCAGACCACAGAAAGAAGCAATGTCTTCAATGGTAATATTGTTCTGAAAATTTTGCTCAATATAAGATAATGCTTCTTTGATGTAAAAATCGCTGATCTTTCCACTCTGCTTCATGCGCACTGTAGCAGCAGAACGCATGAAATAATCCAAAAAGAGATACAAATGTCCGATTATATGGAACGGTGAATCGGAGGAGGAACCGGAATGTCTGGTAATATATAACATTTCGTTCATCATTTCATTGCGGAGATCTTTCGAACCGGCATGATAGACCGGATGATCCGGACTGAGTCCGGCAGTAGAGACAATCTCTTTGGCACGGAGTCCGTCAAATTCAATCCAGGTATATTCCCATGGGAGATCCTGATCTGCGATGTAAGTATTGATCTGATTAGGAAATAGCATAAAACCCTGTCCGCTTTTCACCTGATATTTTATTGTATTGCCGGAAGAATCGTCGGCCATTAAAGTTCCGGTTCCGGATATCACATAGTGAAAGATATAATGGTTTCTGGCGGCAGGTCCAAAAGAATGGGAAGGTTCACATTGTTCCCAGCCATACTGATAAAGTCCGATATCAACAAAATTTTCATTTGGGAAAACGGAAAATAAAAGATTACTCATAGGAATCCTCCTTTTTAAAACAGTATATACCAAAATGCTAGATGACTTCAATATATAACGGGAAAAATCGCATTTTGCAATAAAACATATAATATGATGATATTTATAGACGCATAAGGGTATGTTACAATTCAATTGTAAATAAAAAATAAAAAAACCTGACGATGAAAACAAGAAAATATCCCGGGAAAGGTTTAAAATCAGGAAGGAACGGAACAAAAGGAGTTTGAAAAACATGCATAGGAAGTACAGGAAACTGGTAAGTGCCGGACTGGTTCTTACGATGGCTGGGGCCATGACGCTGCAGGGATGCGGGCAGAAGGAGAAGACAGGAAAGACAGAAATAGAACTTGTGCAGTATAAGCCGGAAGCAGTAAAAACATTTGAGAAAATAGAAGAAGAATTCAACCGTACACATGATGATATTCATCTTACAATTGAATCTCCGAATGATGCAATGACTGTTTTGAAGACGAGATTTATCCGGGAGGATAATCCGGATATTATTGGAATCGGAGGAGACGTGAACTATTCAAACTTTATCGATTCTGACATGTTGATGGATATTTCCGACTATAAGGGTCTGGAAGATATTAAAGAGGCATATAAAGAAATTGATAAAAATCTGGAATTTGTTCCGGAAAAAGGAACTTATGCGGTACCATACGTTGCAAATGCAGCAGGAATTCTTTACAACAAGGAAATGTTCGAAGAACATGGATGGAAAATACCAACTACATGGGATGAACTCATGAGCCTGTGTCAGGAGATACAGAATGCAGGAATCCAGCCATTTTATTTTGGATTTAAAGATACATGGACTTGTCTTGCACCGTGGAATGCGGTTGCGGTAGATCTTGCACCCGCAGATGTGTGTGCACAGGTGAACCGCGGAAAGACAACATTTTCGAAGGAATATAAAGAAGTGGCAGAACGTATGCTGGAGCTGCTTCCATATGGACCGGATGACCCGTTTGCATATGATTACAACGGGGCGTGTACGGCATTTGCAAAAGGTGAGTCCGCAATGTATACGATCGGAAGTTATGCAATTCCACAGATCCAGACGGTGAATCCGGATATGGAGATTGATTCATTTGTAATGCCGGCAAATAATAACAAGGAAGAAAATAAGTTGAACTCAGGAATAGATCTTCAGTTCTGCGTAATGCAAGACTGCAAAAATAAAGAGGCAGCATATGAAGTGTTAGATTTTCTCCTGGAAGATGAGAATGTACAGGCATATCTGGATGCGCAGAAGGCGGTTCCTTGTAAAGAAGGAGATTTTGAACTGCCATCAACCCTTGAAGGAATGAAAGAATATATAAAAGAAGGAAAAATGTCTGACTATCAGGATCATTATTATCCATCGGAAATGGCGGTAGACGCACAGATCCAGACATTCCTGATGAAAAAAGACAGCAAGGTATTTCTTAAGAAATTTGATACAGACTGGGTAAGATATAATCGTGATATTATCCGTAAAGTGGAAGATTACGAGAAATCGCATAATGACTAAGACAGATAAGTTACTGGTAATACGGAAGTTCAAGGAGTTAGTACGATGAAAAAGAATAAATTAAATGATAGAAAGCGGACATTTCTTCTGATCACGATTCCGATTGTTGCATTATTTTTCTGCTTCAATACGCTGCCGCTGATCAAAGGTGTCATCTATAGTTTTACCAATTTTAAAGGATACGGAAGTTACGACTGGGTAGGTCTTCGTAATTATAAAGATCTGTTTACCGATTCCAGAGTCGGAGGCTCATATATCTTTACATTTAAGTTGGCAATTGCGGCGACAATTTTGACAAATGTATTGAGTCTTCTGATGGCACTCGGACTAAATAGTAAGATCAAGTTCAAAAGCGCACTCAGGGGTGCATATTTTATCCCGAATGTACTGGGAGCACTGGTGGTAGGATATATTTTCAACTATTTCTTTACGTATATCCTCCCTGTATTTGGAAAAATGATCGGAAGTAAGACATTTAGTTCCAGTATGCTTTCTAATACAAATCTTGCGTGGATCGCGATTGTGATCGTGTGTGCATGGCAGTCGATAGCAATGAACACAATCATTTATATTTCAGGACTTCAGACGGTTCCGGAGGATGTATATGAAGCAGGTGCCATTGATGGTGCTACAGGATGGAAGAAGTTCAGGAACCTGACATTTCCACTGATCATTCCATTTTTCTCTATCAATATGGTTCTGAGTGTGAAAAACTTCCTGATGGTATTTGATCAGATCATGGCATTGACAAAAGGAGGTCCTGCCCAGAGTACAGAATCCATCTCATATCTGATCTATAATAACGGAATGAGTGGTGGACAGTTTGGATTCCAAAGCGCAAATGCAGTTATTTTCTTTATTGTGATTGTAGTGATTTCGGTAATGCAGTTGACTATCACCGGTAAGAAGGAGGAACAGTTGTAATGAAAAAAGTTGGGAAAGAAAGAATAAACTGGCCTGTAACGATTCTTTTGATCGCAGGGCTGATCACTGTAGTATTTCCATTATATATGACTGTTGTCATTGCGCTGAAGAAACCTTCGGAAATGACGAATGATGTCGCAGGAATCTTATCGCTTCCAAAGCATTTCAGTCTGAGTAATTTTACAGAGGCGATGAAAGTGACAGATTTCTGGAACTCATTGGGAAACAGTCTGCTGATCACAGTTGTGACGGTAGTGCTTGCAATGCTGATCCATTCACTGCTTGGATATGCAATTGCAAGAAATAAGGCACATAGTAAATTTTATAAGTTTATTTATTTTTATGTTGTCAGTGGTATGTTCGTACCTTTTGCAATCCTGATGATGCCGGTCGTAAAACAAACGGCGCAGATGGGACTTGCGAACAGAGCCGGAGTGATCATCTTATATCTGGTATTTTATATGCCGATGAATGTGCTGCTGTATTCCGGATATCTGACAAATATTCCCAGAGCGCTGGAAGAGGCAGCATGCGTGGATGGAGCAAGTACATGGACAACTTATTGGAAGATCATCTTTCCGATCATGAAACCAATGCATGCAACGGTTGCGGTTCTGACAGCACTTGGAACGTGGAACGATGTTATGACACCATTGGTTATTATGTCAGGCACAGGAAAGAACACACTGCCGCTGGCACAGCTGAATTTCCAGACACAGTTTGGAACGAACTATAACCTGGCATTTGCCTCTTACCTGTTGGCACTTCTGCCGATCCTGATCTTCTATCTGATCTGTCAGAAGCATATCTTGAACGGTGTGGTAAATGGAGCTGTAAAATAAGAAAATACAAATCGGATAAAAGACAAAAAAAGGAGACTGGAAAATGGGAATTGTTTACAGTAAATCAGACAGGACATTTACAATACAGACAAAGAATACAACGTATCAGATGCAGGTGGACCCTTATGGGTTCCTCCTGCACCTGTATTATGGAAAGAAAACAGATGGAAGCTGCATGGATTATCTGCTGACGTATTATGACAGGGGATTCTCTGGAAATCCGTTTGATGCAGGGGATGACAGAACATATTCTATGGATGCACTTCCGCAGGAGTATCCTTCCTATGGAACCGGAGATTACAGAAGTACGGCACTGATCGTTGAAAATGCAGATGGAAGTACAGCGTGTGATCTGCGTTACCGTTCGCATCACATTTTCAATGGAAAATATAAGATTCCGGGTCTTCCGGCAGTCTATGCGGATGAGACGGAGAGCCAGACACTGGAGATCGTAATGGAAGATGCGGTTACAGGCGTAGAAGTTACATTGCAGTATGGTGTGCTTCCTGATTATGATGTGATCACAAGAAGCGAGAAGATCGTTTATCGCGGCGAAGGAAAGATATGTATCAGGAAAGCGCAGTCTGCATGTCTGGATTTTGTTCAGGGGAAATATGATCTTCTGACATTTTACGGAAGACATGCAATGGAGAGAACGATGCAGAGAGAGCCGGTCACACATGGAAGTCATGTGATCGGAAGTGTGAGAGGAACTTCGAGCCATCAGTATAATCCGATGATGATTCTTGCGGATGAGAATACGACGGATCAATATGGAAATTGTTATGCAATGTCTTTCGTATATAGTGGAAATTTTAAAGGTGAGACACTGAAAGATCAGTTTGGACAGACACGTGCGCTTATGGGGCTGCAGGATGAGATGTTCTCGTATCCGCTGGCAGAAGGAGAAACATTCTATACACCGGAGGTACTTCTTACTTTTTCCGGAAGTGGAATGAACCTTCTTTCACAGAATCTGCACAGATGTATCAGACAGCATATCTGTAGAGGAAAGTACAAAGAAAGTGTCCGTCCGGTTCTGGTGAACAGTTGGGAAGCATCTTACTTTGATTTTGATGGTGATACCTTATACGAACTGGCAAAAGAGGCAAAGCATGCAGGCATTGACATGCTGGTGCTGGATGACGGCTGGTTTGGAAAACGTGATGATGATAACAGCGGTCTCGGGGACTGGTTTGTCAATGAGAAAAAGCTTGGGGGGACACTGGGAGATCTGATAAAGAAGATCAATGATCTGGGTGTAAAATTCGGAATCTGGGTGGAGCCGGAGATGATCTCGGAAGACAGTGATCTGTACAGAGAACATCCGGACTGGGCACTTACTATTCCGGGAAGGAATCCGGTTCATGCAAGAAATCAACTGGTGTTGGATTTCTCGAGAAAAGAGGTTGTAGATCATATATTTGATCAGATCTGTAAAGTCCTGGATCAGGGAAATATTGAGTATGTGAAATGGGATATGAACCGGAGCCTTATGGATGTGTTCTCGAGAGGAACCGAAGATCAGGGAAGGGTCATGTATGATTACGTTCTTGGATTATATGACTTTCTGGAAAGGATCGTGACAAGATATCCGGATCTGCTGATCGAAGGATGTAGCGGCGGCGGTGGAAGATTTGATGCCGGAATGATGTATTATACACCGCAGATCTGGTGCAGTGATAATACAGATGCATTGGACAGATTGCAGATCCAATATGGTACTTCATTCGGTTATCCGGTATCCGCTGTGGGGTCACACGTATCGGCAGTGCCGAATCATCAGACCGGAAGGATCACATCTCTGCATACCAGAGGTGTAGTGGCAATGGCCGGAACATTCGGATATGAATTGAATCTTGGAAAACTTTCCGAAGAAGAGAAGCAGGAGATTCGGTTACAGGTAGAAGAATACCGAAAGTTTGCACCACTGATCCAGACGGGATTGTACTATCGGCTGTCTGATCCTGCGAGGGAGGAATATGCAGCATGGGCATTTGTATCCGAAGATCAGAAAGAAGTTCTTCTGAACGTCGTACTGCAGGAAATTCATGGAAATATGACTGTGAATTATGTAAAGCTTCAAGGATTGAAATGTAGTGCGATCTATCGTGACACAGAAACAGGAAAAATATATAATGGTGCAGCACTTATGGAAGCAGGAATTCCGATGCCTGTGGAAATGGGAGAATTCAAGGCATACCAGATGCATCTGGCAGCAGAAGAGTAGAGTATAAAAATGGGAAAAAGCGTAGAAAAAAATAACAGTATTTTTCAATATAGGTTAGAGAAACATCATGATGAGCTCAGGTGGCTTTACATGGAACTTTATCAGAACGATGATATGTTCGCGGAATTGTGTTCCAAGATGTATGAGTATTACAGACAACGGAGTAGCAAACTGAAAAAAAGAGATGCAAAAAGAGAGCAGGAAGCCGGCTGGTATCACAGGAAAGATATGCTTGGCATGATGCTTTATATAGATAATTTTGCGGGAAATATGCAAGGTGTAAAAGAAAAGATTCCGTATCTGAAAGAATGCAACATTAATTGTCTTCATCTTATGCCTTTCCTGGATACGCCGGAAGGCAGATCTGACGGCGGTTATGCGGTGGCAGATTTCCGTAAGGTACGCCCGGATCTCGGTACGATGAAGGATCTTGCAGAACTGGCAGAAAAGTGTCATGAGGAAGATATCAATGTGTGTATGGATTTTGTTATGAATCATACGTCAGAAGACCATGAATGGGCGAAGCGGGCAAGGAATGGCGAAGGAGAGTATATGAGCCGGTATTTCTTCTATGATAATAATGATGTGCCGGAGAAATACGAGGAGACAGTGCCGCAGGTATTTCCGACAACAGCCCCTGGAAACTTTACATATCTTCCGGAGAACGGCCATTATGTAATGACGACATTTTATCCGTATCAGTGGGATCTGAATTACCGCAATCCGAGAGTGTTTAATGAGATGATGTATAACTTCCTGTATCTGACAAATCAGGGAATAGATATTGTGAGAATTGATGCGGTGCCATATATCTGGAAAGAACTAGGAACTACCTGCAGAAATCTCAAACAGGTACACACAATCGTCCGTATGATGCGTATGATTGCAGAAATTGTATGTCCGAGCGTATTACTTCTTGGTGAAGTTGTAATGGAACCGGAAAAAGTAGTGCCGTATTTTGGGACGATAGAAAAACCGGAATGTCACATGCTTTATAATGTGACTACCATGGCAACGACCTGGAACAGCATAGCGGCACGAGATATCCGATTGTTGAAAAAACAGATGGATATTCTGAATCATCTGCCGAAACAGTATGTATTTTTAAACTATCTGCGCTGTCATGATGATATCGGATGGGGACTGGATTATGAGACCCTGAAACAGTGGGGAATGGAAGAGATCCCACATAAGCGTTACCTGAATGATTATTTTACAGGGAAAATAGCGGGAAGTATAAGCCGCGGAGAATTGTATAATGATGATCCGGTAACGCAGGATGCACGTTTCTGTGGGACAACGGCATCGATGTGTGGAATTGAAAAAGCCGGATTTGAACAAAACAAAGAAGCAATGGAAACTGCGGTCAGGGAAGATCTTATGCTGCATGCATATATGTTGACACAGTCGGGTATCCCGATGTTATACAGTGGCGATGAACTGGGGCAGGTGAACGACTATAGTTATAAAGAAGATCCTGCTAAGTGTGCAGATTCAAGATACATCCATCGTGGTAAGTTGCAGTGGGAGCTTGCAGAGAATAAGAATGATCCCACAACTGTTCAGGGAAGTATCTTCCAGACTCTTGACCGGCTGGAAAAGATCCGCAGACAGGAAATAACATTTGATAAAGATGCAGATGTGTATACATACGATGTGCATGATGACAGTGTCCTTTGCATATTACGTGAATATAAGGGAAGAAGATTTTTTGGAATATTCAACTTCAGTGATCAGGAGAAGACAGCGTGGATGCAGGAAGATGGAGTATATCGTAATCTGCTGACGAGTGAAAAGATGGAATTAAAAGATATAAGATTAAGAGGGTACGACTTCCTTTGGTGTGAAAAATAAACTGGCCTGTATGGAAATGTTACAACTGGCTGTTTGGATGAATCCACTATCGTGCTAATATATTCAGCAGAATTTATTTTTCATTACATATTACAACAGGAAGGAAGAGTACAATGAGTACAAATACAGCAGCAGGAAAGACCATTCATAATGATAAGGTGAAGAATCTGGTGATCACGGCATTCTTTACAGCAATTACATTTCTTGGAATCCAGTCGTTTAGGATTCCGCTTCCGGCAGCAGTCGGAACACCATTTCTTCATTTCGGACATATATTTGTCGTAATGGGATTGTTACTTCAGGGAGGAAAAAGAGGAGCCGTATCCGGAACGCTGGGACTTACCATCTTTGATATGTTAAATGGATATATGCAGGATGCGCCAAAGACGTTTGTTGAGACGGCGCTGAAGTGTCTGATCGTCGGAGCACTCTTTATGATGCTGAAGAAAAAGACAGCCGGTGATAAAAAGAAAGAATACGGAGCAGCGATGATCTGTGCTGTGGTTTACGGATGCATCAACGTGATCATGGAATTTATTATGGGAACCATATCTATGATGATCATGGGAAGTGGATTCGCAGCGGCTGCGGTGGGAGCATTTACATCTCTTCCGGCTACGGTGATCAATGCAGTCTTTATGGTGATCGCAATTGCGGTTCTGTACCAGCCGGTGAAAAAGATCTATGTGCGCATGGCATAGAACAGGATAGTGGAAAAAATAATGAATGAACAAAAAGAGCGGATACTCCTTAAGTGGTGTATCCGCTCTTCTTCTGATATCAGAATCCGTTATTCTTATCCGAAATATCTCTTGAGAAGTCCTTCGAAAGCTCTTCCGTGACGGGCCTCATCTTTAGCCATCTCATGAACAGTGTCATGGATCGCATCCAGATCAGCAGCTTTTGCACGTTTTGCAAGATCGAACTTACCGGCTGTAGCTCCGTTCTCGGCATCTACACGCATCTCAAGGTTCTTCTTTGTGCTGTCTGTAACAACTTCGCCAAGAAGCTCTGCGAATTTAGCAGCGTGCTCAGCTTCTTCCCAGGCAGCTTTTTCGTAGTATAATCCTACTTCAGGATAACCTTCTCTGTGGGCAACTCTTGCCATTGCAAGATACATGCCAACTTCTGAACATTCTCCTTCGAAGTTCGCTCTTAAATCAGCTAAGATATCTTCGCTGACACCTTTTGCAACACCTACAACGTGCTCTGCAGCCCATTCTCTTTCACCTGTCTGTTCTTTGAACTTATCAGCCGGTGCGTGGCAGATTGGACATTCAGCCGGTGCAGCCTCTCCTTCGTAAACATATCCGCATACTGTACATACAAATTTTTTCATAATGTTGTTCTCCTTTTCTTTGAAATGTTTTTTGATTTATTGAAATTAATATTAGTAATTGTTACTGATATTAATTTAGCACGATATCATTGTTTTGTCAATTAGTTTTTGATGAATTTTATTATTTATTCTCGTTTTTTTTCTTTATGCATTCGGCACAAAGACCATGGAAAAGTGTAGTGTGAGATTCGATGATTCCATCAAAACATGCGTTAGCATCTTCGTTGATCTTTTGAATATAAGAATCATCCATTTCCAGATCGAATACTTTTCCGCAATTCGTGCATACTACATGGTAATGAGGTTCGCAGCGCCCATCAAAACGATCGCCACCGGCAGGTGTCGGAATCCGGAGTGCTTCACCGATGTCGGCAAGCAGATTCAGGTTGCGGTAGACGGTTCCGAGGCTGATATTCGGAAATTCTTCTTTTATATGAAGATATACGGTATCAGCCGTAGGATGTGCGGTTGTGTGTAATAAATACTCTTTGATAGAGGCTCGCTGTTTACTGTATTTTAAAGCAGCCATAACATCCTCCTTTCGATAACGATAATAATTACTATAATTGATATCTTTAGTATAGTGTCGTTGATATCATTTGTCAATAAGGATAAATAAATGTAACAAAATGTAACAAAATAAAAGAAAAAGACGAATGGGAAACAGTGGGGGTGACATATGATATGCTTGAAAATAAAAGAAATACTTGACAAAGCGTATGTGGATGATATAATAACAAACGTAACATATGTAACAATTCTGTAACAATTACAAAAGACGAGAAAACATAAAGGAGGGAGTTTATGGATTCGATTCTTAAAAAAGGAGTGCTCCTGGTTAGTATGACCGGGATCATGACAGCATTTCCAATGGTGGTGCATGCTGCAGACATAGATGATATGCAGAATATAACGGCGGCGGGAAGCACACAGATACTGGAAGATTGTTACACATCAGATAAGACAATATCGGTAAAAGATCATCTTGTACCGGAACAAAAGGGTGAGTATTCAGATATGGCATTCGCAAATGTACAATCGTTTCTTTATATAAGAAGTGAACCAACAACAGACAGCGAATGGGTTGGAAAACTATATCCGGATTATGCGGCAAAGATCACCGGTCCTGTGGGAGAATGGACGAAGGTTGAGTCGGGAAATGTGACCGGGTATGTGTATTCCAGATATATAACGGTAGGAAATGAGGCACAGAAGAAGGCAGAAGAGTTAGTGCAGAACAATGACACGGGAAATGTAGAAGATGCATTTACGTATGCCGAATCGAGAGAAGAAGAGGCGGCAAGACTTCAAAAGGAGCAGGAGGAGCAGAAGGCGCAGGCTGCGGGAAACGGGCAGGCAATTGTAGATTATGCGTGTCAGTTTATCGGAAATCCGTATGTATGGGGAGGTACGAGCCTCACAAACGGAGCGGATTGTTCCGGATTCGTACAGTCGGTATTTGCACATTTTGGAATCGCACTTCCGCGTACGACATGGGATATGGAGAATGCGGGAACGGCGGTAAGTTACGATCAGGCAGTTGCGGGAGACATTATCTTATATAATGGCCATGTAGGAATCTATATGGGAAATGGGCAGATCGTAAATGCGATCAACAGTGCAAAAGGAATCGGGATCCTGCCGGCAACCTATACGAATATTGTGACCGTAAGACGACTGATATAAGAGCTGATATAAGAAAAGAGACCGGAGGAATTCTGAAAAATTCCCCGGTTCTTTTTTTATCCACACTATCCACATGAATTGAAAGTTATCCACAATATACAAAATCCACAAAAATCGATATATTTCTGCAAAAAATAAAAAATACAAAAAAATTCATGAAAAAAGTTATCCACATCAAAAAATGCAAAAAATGTATGGGGATTTTCACAAAGTTATCCACGTTATCCACACCCAAATCGGGAAAAACGGGGGATTATTCGGGGATAGAAAAAGAACGCACGTTTTGTAGAGTTGTTATAAAAATGAAGAAATGTCGAAAAAAAGAGTTATCCATATTGACATTTGAGTAGTCAAATATTAAGAATAAATTTGCGGAAAATGTTTACACAATGGTAAAAAGCTACTATAATGGAAACACTGAAATAAAAAGGAGGCGATAAGATGGCACAGATTACAAAAGACATGACATTTGGTGAACTGCTTTCCAAATATTATTCTACATGTCCAAAGCTTGTTGACGATCTGATGGAAGCAGGAATGGGATGCATCGGATGCCCACATTCTCAGATGGAATCTATCGAAGAAGGCGCTATGGGACACGGAATTGATCCAGACCTCTTAGTTGCAAAACTGAATGCAACACTGGAAGCAAGCCAGGCATAATATAAAAATAACTATAAAAAAACTCTACAGGATTCCTGTAGAGTTTTTTTGCAGTTATTTGTAAAGAACTGCCGATAGCAGATCTTTATGACAATTCCGGATCATAATTCCGGCTAAATATTGGCGAGCTGCTGAACCGCATCTCCGGAAAGAAATGTCTTGCAGTGTTCTTCCAGGAACGCGAAAGTTGCGCCGGACGCTCTTTCTAAAGCGCCGTATTCAGACAACATATTGCAGATCCGATTGAAATCTGCGGCGGAGTGATCGGACCGGGCAAGTGCCAGCAGATACATCTCCTCTTGTTCGTCCTTGTATAAAGTATTGGAACCGTGGTACATCGGAGCCAGAAGTCTGGCGGCTTTCAGTACATTCTCCATCACAGGGAAAGAAAAGAGCCGGATATTGTTACCGGAATCCTTTTTTTCTGTATCATCACCGGAAGCGGATGTGGTATCCGGGGCAGACTTCGCTGCCTGTACTTCAAATGATTCCTGAACCTTTCCGAGCAGATCGAGTAAACCTTCTGCTCCTTCCAGCTTGCCCGGAGTATTCTTTTTCCTGGCATCAGCAATGGAAGAAGGTGCAAATTTTGAAAATCTGGTATCGAGTTCCTCGGGATCCTCGACTTTTGTAATTATCAGCACGATCGAATCGGCGGAAGGGATTGCCTCTATCATGAGAGGAATGTCTTCTGCTTCGAATCCGAATTCGAAGGCTGCCTGTTGCATCATATCGCGGAAAAGTGATTTTGCTTTTTCGGTTCCGTATGCCAGTTCACTGAGCTGTAACTGACGGTCAGCCAGATCGGCGCGTGTCAAAGTACAACGGATCTGGTTGTCACTGATTTTTTCAATCTTCATAATCATCACTTCCTTCTAAAATAGTATATCATAAAAAATGTTTGATGTTCAATAAATTTAGTATAAACAAAACGGAATAATAAAATAAAAAAAGACTTGATTCTTCAAATTTTATCAGATATAATGACGCTACTGGAAGATAGTTTTCCCTGATAACTATGTTGTTAGAACCAATAAGGGAGAATTTTTTGAATTTTAATTTTGGGGACGGAACAGAACGCCGTACCGCGCATTTATATTTCAATTCCACGTTCCGGGTGGGATGGATCTATCAAAAGCAAATCAGATTACACAGCCGTTTCAGGCAGATATTTCACAGTATAATTTTGACATAATATGAAAAATATTTAATTGCCGGGGACTATTTCCAGTTAAAACATAATTTGTTGCTGCGTAAAAACAGCATTGTATCACGGGCATCTCCTTCGCTGCAGATATGCGCAACATCCATAGTTATCATCCGGTAAAAAGGAGGAAAGAACATGGGGGACAATGACGAATGGAAGAATATGTTCCAGGAACTGACAGGCTATGAAAAGAAAAATATAAGCCTCAGGATCAATGGAATACCAGCCAGCCCCATGCAGATTGTACAGGCACATACGATGTGTGAAAATCAGGCATATATGAGAGATTATGTGCTCAATGACAAAGGTGATGTAAAAGAGTTGTGGTTTCAGAATATAGCAATTTAATCAGGAAAAATATGTAAATACCCCGCAGATTAAGACGAAAGTTTTAAGGAAAATGTCGAAATATAATGACGTGTATCTTACGTTTTGTTATAATGTGACCTGTAGGAGGTGCAGCATGGAAGACAGAGGAAGAAGTAGCCGCACATATGAAAATCGAAGAACATATGGAAAATCACAGGGAAGAAGACCGTCAGACAATCGTTCGTCAGGAAGACCGTCAGACAACCATCCGCCAAGAAGACAGAGAACTCCGGCGGAGCGGGCGCGTATGCGGCGGAGAAGAAAAAGACAACGCATGATACGATTTGTCCTGTTGATCATATTAATCATTGCAGCAATTGCAGGAATCATTTTGTGGAAACGTTACAGCCCATCAAAAGAACAATATGATATGAAGAAATATTATGGGATAGAAAAGGATGGACAGGTTGGTATCACGGTGGATAATAAAGTCGTGGAGGCAGAAGGAAAACTGGCAGGTGGAAAAGTATATGTTGCATATAATATTGTAAGAGATTATATCAACAGCCGGTTCTACTGGGATCCGAATGAAAATGTTCTGTTGTATATGCTCCCGGAAGATATGATATCGGTAGATGTCGGCAGTAAGGATTACTCTATATCCAGAAAAAAGAAAAGCGAAGATTACGTTATTTTAAAAACAGAAGGAAACACAGCATATATTGCATTGGATTTTGTCCAGCAGTACACGAATATTGATTATGAAGTGTCAAATAATCCGGATCATGTTATGATCAGGACAAAATGGGGAAAAACGGATGTTGCAACTGTGAAAAAGAATACACAGGTGCGTTATCAGGGTGGAGTAAAGAGCCCTGTGCTGGCAGAACTTAAGAAAAAAGATGAAGTAACAGTCGTTGAGAGTGAACAGAACTGGAAAAAAGTACGCACAGCAGATGGTGTGATCGGATATGTAAAGAACAAGGCTCTGAAGAACGAAGAAAAGAAGAATATTACCAGAAAGTTTGAAGAGCAGGATTATTCTAATATCAGCAAAGATTACACGATCAATATGACATGGCATAATGTGACGAACCAGGATGCGAACAATGCGGTGGCGCAGAGGATCGCCCAGACGAAAGGGCTTACGACACTGGCTCCGACATGGATCCATGTGGCAGATACGAACGGTAACATCAGCTCTATCGCATCGGCAGATTATGTGAGTTACGCACATAAGCAGAATGTGGAAGTGTGGATGACCGTCAGGGATTTTGACGGAGGCATCAGTTCGGAGAAGGAATCTTACGAACTGCTCAGCTATACATCCAGACGTGAGACATTGATCACGCAGCTGATCGCAGAGGCACTCCGTGTCGGCGTTGATGGTATCAATGTAGACTTCGAAAAGATTTCCGATAAGTGCGGAGAACATTATATTGAATTTATCCGTGAATTATCGGTAAAATGCAGACAGAACGGACTGGTGTTGTCGGTGGACAACTATGTTCCAAAGAGCTTTAACACACAGTATGACCGTAAAGAGCAGGGAATTGTAGCAGATTATGTAGTGATCATGGGATATGATGAGTATTATGCAGGTTCGCCTGAAGCAGGTCCGGTATCTTCTTACAATTATGTAAAAGAAGGAATCACAGAGACGTTAAAAGAGGTTCCGGCGGAGAAGGTTATCAGCGGTATTCCGTTCTTTACACGTCTGTGGAAAGAGACTCCGAAGACGGAAGAAGAACTGAAGAGTGATAAAGGAACGGATGCGGAACAGTATTCTGCAACCGTAGAGAGTGATGCATATGGTATGGATAATGCACAGGCCGTCGTCAAACAGGCCGGAGTCGATACGACCTGGGATAAGAAGGCCGGACAGAACTATGCCACATGGGAAGCAGACGGATCCAAATATGAGATCTGGCTGGAAGACAGCAAATCAATCGAAGCAAAGCTCAAACTCATGAAGAAATATAAGCTTGCAGGTACAGCTGAGTGGTCTCTTGGACAGGAGAGTTCGGATATCTGGAATCTGATCCAGAAATATGTCAATTAATCAAACAGAATAACAGATAAAATATCTCTTGCAGTCATATAGTAGAATATATGAATTGCAGGAGGTATTTTTATTTGTGGAAAAAAATAGAATTTGCAATAGTATTGCTGCTGCTGGCGGTACTTATCATGATGAGTAATCATCTGGAGGAAATGGTATCAAGCGGAAGGGTTACAGGAAGGAATCCATGTATTGTCCTGGACAGCGGACACGGCGGAGAGGATCCCGGAAAGATCGGTGTGAATCAGGCAAAAGAAAAGGATGTAAATCTGAAAATTGCAAAAAAGACAAAAGAGAGACTGGAGAAAAAGGGATGGAAGGTCGTCATGACAAGAGAAAAGGATGTAATGCTTGGAGATCCGGCTGCAGGAAATAAAAAAATCCATGATATGAAAGCGAGAGTGGAACGGATCAATAAGACGATGCCGCAGGCTGCGGTCAGTATCCACCAGAACAGCTATCAGGATGCGCAGATCCACGGGGCGCAGGTCTTCTATTATTCACATTCGGAAGAGGGAAAGCGAATGGCCGAAGTGATGCAGAAAGCACTGCTGAAGGCAGATGAAGAGAATACCAGACAGGCAAAAGCGAATGATACCTATTATCTTCTGAAACGGACGGAAGTACCGACGATCATTGTGGAGTGTGGATTCTTAAGTAACCCGGAAGAAGCCGCAAAGCTGGTCAGTCCAAAGTATCAGGAGAAGCTTGCGGAAGCGATCGCAGAAGGAATCCTTGCTTGTATGGAAAACTAGAGTGTAGTATAATAACAATCATGAAAACAATATTAGAAAAAATTGATAAAAATCAAAATAATACAGATATTATAAGAGAAGCAGGACGGATCTTAAAAGAAGGAGGTCTAGTTGCATTTCCCACAGAGACCGTATATGGTCTGGGAGCAGATGCATTGAATGAAGATGCGGCCAAGAAGATATATGCCGCAAAAGGAAGACCGTCTGACAACCCTTTGATCATTCATATCACGAATATGAAAGCACTGGAAAAAATTGTTTCCGAAGTCCCGGAAAAGGCTGTAAAGGTTGCTGAAAAATACTGGCCGGGGCCGCTTACAATGATATTTAACAAAAGTGATATTGTGCCGTACGGAACCACCGGAGGGCTGGATACGGTAGCTGTCCGGATGCCGGTAGATGAGATCGCAAGAGAAGTGATTGATGCGGGCGGCGGATACATTGCGGCACCGAGCGCGAATACTTCCGGACGGCCGAGTCCGACAACCGCACAGCATGTAGCAGAGGATCTTACCGGAAGGGTAGACATGATCGTAGACGGCGGGGCAGTAGAGATCGGGGTAGAATCTACAATACTGGATATGACGGTAGAACCACCGATGATCTTAAGACCGGGAGCCATTACAAAAGAGATGTTCGAGGAAGTGATCGGAGAAGTCACGATCGACAGGACGCTGATCAGACCGGACAGCAAGCAGGTTCCGAAAGCACCGGGAATGAAGTATCGTCATTATGCACCGAAAGCGGATCTGACCATTATAGAAGGTCCACTGGAGAAGGTGACGGCAGAGATCAATAAGCGTGCAAAAGAAAAGTCCTGTGCAGGATATAAAGTCGGCATTATCGGAACGGAAGAGACTGTGGCAGAATATAAGGCCGGTGACGTAAAATGCATCGGAACCAGAGCGGATGAATCAACCATCGCCGCAAATCTGTTCGGGATCTTAAGAGAGTTTGATGACGATCAGGTAGATTATATCTACAGTGAGTCGTTTGATACTGCAGGAATCGGAAGTGCAATTATGAACCGTCTTCTGAAAGCTGCAGGACATCATATAGAAAAATTGGTATAGAATCATTTCACAACAAGGAGGAGAAACATGTCAAAAGTACAGGTTATGGATCACCCGTTGATTCAGCACAAGATCAGCTACATCAGAAGCGAAGAGGTAGGGTCAAAAGAATTCAGAGAGATCGTTGGGGAGATCGCATCATTAATGTGTTATGAAGCAACAAGAGATCTGAAACTGGAGGATGTCAGGATAAAGACACCAATCTGCGAGATGGTGGGAAAACAATTAAGCGGTAAAAAGTTAGCAGTAGTGCCGATCTTAAGAGCCGGACTTGGAATGGTTGATGGAATGCTGAATATGATCCCGTCTGCTAAGGTCGGACATATCGGTCTTTACAGAGATCCGGAGACATATGAACCGGTAGAATATTACTGCAAACTTCCGTCAGACTGTGACGAAAGAGAAGTATTTGTCGTAGATCCGATGCTTGCAACAGGTGGGTCCTGTGTGGCAGCACTTCAGATGCTGAAAGATAAAGGTGTAAAACATATGCGTTTTATGTGTATCATTGCAGCTCCGGAAGGTGTAAAACGTCTGCAGGAAGCACATCCGGATGTAGATATCTATATCGGTGCACTCGATGACCATCTGAATGAGCATAAATATATTGTTCCGGGACTGGGAGATGCAGGAGACCGTATTTTTGGGACAAAATAGTGGCGAGGTGACGTATATGGGAGATAAAAGAACAGATTATATCAGCTGGGATGAGTATTTTATGGGCGTTGCAAAGCTTTCCGGAATGCGTTCCAAAGATCCGAATACACAGGTAGGATGCTGTATCGTCAGTCAGGATAACAAGATTCTGTCAATGGGATATAACGGTCTTCCGACAGGATGCTCGGATGATGTATTTCCATGGGCGCGGGAAGGAGAAGATCCTTTAGAGACAAAATATGTATACACGGTTCACAGTGAGCTAAATGCGATCCTGAATTACCGTGGAGGAAGTCTGGAAGGGGCAAAATTGTATGTCTCGCTGTTCCCGTGTAACGAATGTGCGAAAGCGATCATACAAAGCGGGATCAAAGAGGTTATCTATGACAGCAACAAGTATGAAGGTACAGCAGCTGTAATAGCTTCCATGAAGATGTTCGATTCTGCCGGCGTGAATTATCATAAATACCATCGGACAGAACGGGAAATCAAGATTTCGTTATAAAATAAAAAGCAGATTAGAGATCATGAGACAGGTTTGAAAAAAGAAAAAGTTTTCAAGCCTGTTTTTTTAGATGCTTTTTGATAATTATGAAAGGTATAAGACGGATACAGATCATCATATAATAAAAAAACAGAGTAATAAAAAAGAGAAAAATATGAAAAAAAAGGGAACAAAAATCATTGTAAATTTTCTGATTCGTGGAATTATTGGGTTCGCAATCATATTTTTTGTAAACGAATTTCTTGACGGACAGGGAATTTCTGCCTGTGTCGGGATGAATCCGATCACTTTTTTGACATCCGGATCCTTTGGATTTCCTGGGGTTGCTCTACTTTACGGTATAACTTTTTATCAAATTATGTAAACATTGCACAAAGATTGAAAACTTTTAAAAAGGGCATAGACAAATACAAATCATCCAGTATATAATCAGCCTACAAGTTACGAAGTAGCTTGCATCTGATTTGTAGTTCTAATTGTTAGATTCAAAAAATTCAAGAAGTATTCAATGCCGTATCGGCAAACGTTTCAGATTTTGTGTAAACGTGTTGAAGGAGGGATAGTATGTGGTAAGCAGAAATCTGGTGATTTGTGACCAGGAAGTGAGATACGCTGCGGCCCTTGCGGAAGTTTTTATGAAAGCGAAGGAGCTGGCACTTGGCGTACAGGTATGTAACAGTGTTGAGCAGACCGTAAAACTGCAGGAGGAATCACCGGTTGATATCCTGTTGATCGGAAGCAGTTATCCGGTAGAAGACAGGAAGAAGATAAAGGCCGGGAATGTGTTCGTTCTGGCACAGTCGGAAAATGCAGCACATGAGACAAATGAGAAACTTATCAATAAGTACCAGTCCGGAGAGGCCATTATGGGAGCGGTGATCGAACAGTGTACGCAGTCCGGGGAACCGGAAAGATTTTTCCTTAGGACAGCGAAAAAGCAGAATGTCAGGATCATCGGAATCTTTTCCCCGGTGCACCGGAGTAAGAAGACCGGGTATGCATTAAAGCTGGGAAAAGAATTGGCAAGGACGTACAATGTATTGTACCTGAATCTTGAAGTATATGGAGGGATCGGGGGACATTTTCCGGATGCCGGACAGACGGTAGCGGATGCACTTTATTATTCCAGACAGGAGAAGAAACACTTAAGAGCAGCTCTGGCAGGTATGGTAAAACATATGGGACCGCTTGACTATCTTCTGCCTATGCGGATGTCGGAAGATCTGAAGGCAGTGGAGATCGAAGAGTGGACAGGGTTTGTGGAACAGATTGCAGAACAGAGCATATATGAAGTCCTGATACTGGATATCGATGAAGGGATCCGTGGAGTATATGAGCTCTTGAGGATGTGTACGGAGATACATGTGGCAGTCATAAAAGAGGAGGTGGCGCAGGCAAAATTATTCCAGTTTGAAGAAGAATTACATCTGATGGGTTATGACGATGTAAAGCAGAAGATGGTAAAGAAAGAGCTGGAAGGATGAGGAAAATGATAGAAGCAGAGCAGCTCCATGCAAGGATATTATCCAGACTGGATATGACAAGGGACATGGAGGACGAAGAACTGACAGAGTTGATCTATGAAGTACTTCAGGAAGCTTCGCAGGAAGAATATCTGCCGTTGGATCAGAAAACAATGCTTGGAAAGGAACTTTTCAATGCATTCCGGAAACTGGATCTGCTGCAGGAATTTCTGGAAGACGAACAGATCACAGAAATCATGATCAACGGGACGCAGAATATATTTATTGAAAAAGCAGGAAGGATCATCCAGTCAGACAAAAGATTCTTATCCAGAGACAAACTGGAGGATGTGATCCAGCAGATCGTGGCAGGATCCAACAGACTGGTAAATGAGGCATCGCCGATTGCAGATGCCAGACTGGCAGACGGATCGAGAGTCAATGTCGTACTTCCGCCGGTCGCATTAAATGGGCCGATCGTTACAATTCGAAAATTTGCAAAAGAAGCAATTACAATGAAAAAACTGATGGAATGGCAGTCAATCAATTCAGAAGTATCAGGTTTTCTGGCTTTATTAGTAGCCGCCGGATACAATATATTCATCAGTGGTGGAACCGGATCCGGGAAAACCACTTTCTTGAATGCACTATCGCAATATATACCCAAAAATGAACGCATCATAACGATCGAAGACAACGCAGAACTTCAGATTCAAAATGTAAAGAATCTGGTAAGACTGGAAGCAAGAAATGCAAATGTAGAAGGAACAGGAGAAGTTACCATCAGGGATCTGATCAAGTCGGCACTTCGTATGAGACCGGACAGGATCATCGTGGGGGAAGTGCGCTCGGCGGAAGCAATTGATATGCTTCAGGCACTTAATACGGGGCATGACGGAAGTCTCAGCACCGGCCATGCAAACAGTCCGAAGGACATGCTAAGCCGTCTGGAAACGATGGTACTGATGGGAATGGATCTTCCCCTTCCTGCAATTCAGAGACAGATCGCCTCCGGTCTGGATATCATTGTACATCTCGGCCGTCTAAGAGATAAGACCAGAAAAGTCCTGGAAGTAACAGAAGTCCTGGGATACTGGGAGGAAGAAATCCACCTGCAGACGCTGTATTGCTTTGAAGAAGCATATAAGGAGGCGGTGAATGTAACAGAAGATGAAGAAAAAAGAGAAATCAGGATGGAAAGAAAAGTCAGCGGAGACTGGAAAAAAATTGCAGAACTTTGTCACCGCGAGAAGCTTATGGCAGCAGGATATCACATTTAAAGAACGTGGGGCAGCCGGGGGAAAGGCTGCCACACTCATTGGGATTACGGCATGGCTTTATTACCGGAAGATATGGGCTGTGCCGGTACTGATCCCGCTGGGGATATGGCTGTACAGAGAATTTCTGAAAGAAGAGAAAAAGAAAAAGGAACAGGAATTCCAGAAGCAGTTCCGCGAGATGATACAGTCTCTGTCGGCAGCACTGAATACGGGCTATTCGGTAGAAAATGCATTCTATGAAACGCAGAAAGAATTAAAAATTCTTTATCCTCCGGAGGCCCGGATTTCTAAGGAATTATTGGTTATTACGAGAAAATTGCGGATACATATTCCGGTTGAACAGGTGCTGGAGGAATTTGCAGAACAGGTTCTGTCGGAGGATGTAAAGAGTTTTGTAACCGTATTCGTAACGGCAAAGAAAAGCGGTGGGGACATGATCGGTATTATCCGTAATACAGCGAATCAGATCGGAGACAAGATAGAAGTGAAAAGAGAGATCGATACCATGCTCGCTGCAAAGAAATATGAATTTCAGATCATGTCGGTAGTGCCGTATGGAATTATCGGTTATATGTCACTTAGTTTTCCGGAATTCATGAATGAATTATATGGGAATATGGCAGGAATCGGGGTGATGACATTATGTCTTGGAATCTACGCAGGCGCTTATTATCTGGGAATAAGGATATTGAGAATCGACGTATAGTGCGGGTGACTTGTGTACTGTTCATATCCGGAATATTACTGACCGGAGCAGATGCCGTTCGTTCTGTAAAGCAGCTACAACCGGCCATTGAGAGGAATGATTACGGAAAAGGGTCAAAGACGGAAGTCTTAGATGTAAAAGTCGGGGATACAAAGAAAAAAATAAGAACGGATATAGAAGTATCGGAACGCCGGTATACGACAGAAGAGATACAGGAACTGTTCGGAAGGATCATCCGGAGGATGGACAGGCTGATACTAAATGAAAACCAGACGCCGGATCATGTGGAGACAGACCTGAACCTGATCACAGAGATTCCGGGAGAACCGGTGACGGTCTCCTGGGAACTGGACAGGTATGATGTAATGAATGTTAAGGGCGAGATACAGGAGAAGAATATTGCAGAAAAGGGAACGCTTGTAAAACTGAATGCGGTACTTACTTATACGGAAAATGAAAAAGAACAGGCAGCTTATCAGTGCGTGGTCTGTGTATATCCTAAGAAGTTAAGCGGAGAGGAAAAGATAAAGAAAACAGTAACGGAAAATATGAAAAAGGCAGATGAAAAGCAGCGGGAACAGGAAACGATGATTCTGCCGGAACGTCTGGGGAAAAATGAAATTCGTTATTATCATCCGTTTCATAACCGGGGAATGATTGTGCTCACAATGAGCATAATGATCGGAATATTGCTCTGCGCATTACAGAAACAGAATGAAAAAAAGGCACTGGAAGACAGAAAAAAACAGATGCTTAAGGACTATCCGGATATTATCAACAAACTGACATTGTATCTGGGAGCAGGCATGACGGTAAAGCGTGCCTGGAGAAAGGTAACCGAGGGCTATGCGAGAGAAAAAGAAGAAGGGAAAAAGAGGTACGCATATGAAGAAATGATACAGACCTGTCATGAGATGGACAGTGGTGTGACAGAATCGGAGAGCTATGAGAATTTCGGCAGACGGTGTGACGTTCAGGTTTATATAAGACTGGGGGCTTTGTTGTCACAGAATCTGCGGAAAGGAACAAAAGGATTGACAGAACTGTTAAAACTGGAATCCATACAGGCATTTGAAGAGCGGAAAGCACAGGCAAAAAGGCTTGGGGAAGAAGCAGGGACAAAGCTGCTGCTTCCAATGTTTCTTATGCTGGCGGTGGTACTGGTCATTGTGATAGTACCGGCATTTCTGACATTGCAGATATAGATGAAGAATAAAAGAAAAAGAAGAAAGGGGAATACAGTATGTGGAGAATTCGATATGCATTACAGGTATTAAAAGACGACCGGGGGATCGGGGTGGTAGAAGTGATACTGATCCTGGTCGTACTGATCGGACTTGTGATCATCTTCAAATCACAACTTACCAGTCTGGTGCAGACAATATTCGAAAAGATTACCAGCGAAAGTTCCGGAATTTAAGTGTGGTGAGCACCGGAAAGAAGGAGATGACGACAGGGTATGTAAGAGGAGAGGTAACGGTATATCTGACACTGACATTTATTCTGCTTGTCTCGCTTGTACTTGCGTTGACGGAAAGCGCATCCATCCAGATGGCAAAGAATTACAGAAGAGCAGATATGAACCGGGCAGTGGAGTGCGTATTTGCGGAATATCAAAAAGAACTTCTGGAACATTATGATGTATTTGCCATAGAGGCAGGATATGAAAGCGGGACATACAGTGAGCAGAATTTGTTAGACCGCCTGTCATATTACGGTGCAGATATGGAAAATGATATAAAAAGAATCCAGTTGCTCGCAGATAAGAATGGAGAATTGTTCATGGATCAGGCCGGTAAATACATGAAACACAAATACGGAATCTCATGGGCGGACAAATATCTTGGGAGTACTTCCATCTGGAAGAATCAGGAGCGGCAGGCAGATGAAATTACCAGAGAAGAAAAAGCGCAGACAGATCATTTGGAGGAGCTTCTGAACGAGCAGGAAATGGAACTTCCGGGCGAAGAGAATCCGTTGGAACATGTAGCAGGACTGAAGCAGGCACCGATTTTGAATCTGGTATTACCGAAAGAAACACAGGTATCAGAAAAACAGATTGTGTCAGAGGACATGCCGGAGAACCGAGAGAATCAGACCGGTCACGGAACATTTGAAGATGTGGAATCGGAAGGAGGAACACTGGATTCCGTATTGCTGGGCGGGTATATACAGGAACATTTTGCGGATTTTCTGGATGAACCGAAGGGTGGGAGCCTGGACTATGAAGTGGAATATATTCTGGCTGGCAGGCAAAGTGACCGGGAGAATCTAGAAGCGGTCGCGAACAAATTAGTGCTGCTGAGATTTGTGCCGAATTATCTGTATCTGCAGACCAACAGTACCAGACAGGCTGAGGCACGGGCAGCGGCAGGGACATTATGTACACTGCTTGCGGTACCGGCGGTTACAGAAGCTGCTGCGCAGGGAATTCTTCTGGCATGGGCATACGGGGAATCCGTGATGGATGTGAGAACATTGCTGAATGGAAAAAAGACTGCAGTTGTAAAAGATGATGCAAGCTGGCAGCTCTCATTATCCGGTCTTATGAAGCTTGGAACAGAGGAAGACACCGGCGACGGGGCGGATGTAGAAGGTGGTATGGACTACAAAGACTATGTGCGAATGTTGTTATTCCTGGAAGATAAAGGGAAATTAACAGTAAGAACCATGGGAGTGATCGAGAAGGATATGCAGACGATTTACAGCCAGCCGTCATTTCGGATCGATTACTGTGTTGGAAGAATGGAAGTGGACACGGTGTGTAAGCTGAGAAGAGGGATATCGTATAGATTTCAGACATATTACGGCTATCAGTAGTGCGTGTAAGAACAATGACATGAGGCGGATAAAGATGCCCTTTCAGGTATCGTTAGAAATCCCGGAAATATAAAAATAATAAAGAAAGGAGCAGGATTCGCAAAATGAGAAATAATTTATTCTCCCCCTCACAACCTATCAATCATTCAGTATCTGAAAGGGTATCTTTATCCGCCTCAACACGATTGGAAAAATTATTCCGTAATAAAAGAAAGGGAAGCGTTACCGTAGAGGCGGCAGCAACGGTACCGCTGTTTTTCCTGGCGGTTGTGACACTGCTGTACCTTCTGGAAATGATGGCAGTACATACTGCAGTCAGGAGCAGTCTGCAGTATGCAGGAAAACAGGCGGCAAAAGACACCTGTATCACACAGATGCTGATGCCGTCAAAGGTAGAGCGTGATGTCGTCTATGCAATCGGAGAGACAAGGATGGAAAGAAGTATCATTGCAGGCGGCAGTAGTGGGATGGACTGTTCGGCATCAAGAATGTCTGTGCGTACCGGGATTGGAACATTGAACGCAGAATATCAGGTGAAAATTCCTGTGCCGGTATTCGGTATCAGACCGGTAAAATGCAGGGAAACCATGAAGATAAAAGCATGGAGCGGATATGAAAAAGAGGGATTATCCGATATGGGAAATGATACGGTCTATGTGACGGAGAACGGTCTTGTATATCACAAAGATTATCATTGTTCCTATCTGGATCTGTCGATCCGGATGACACATATGGGTACGGTGTCTGATCTTCGTAATGAAAGTGGCGGCAGATATTATCCATGTGAACATTGCATGAAAGGAAATGCAGGAACTATATACATTACAAATTTTGGAGACCGGTATCATAGTTCATTGTCATGCAGTGGATTAAAACGGACAATCTATGCGATACCGGTATCGGAGGCAGCGGGAAAGGGGGCATGTTCCAAATGTGGACGGTAAGCCGTATCGTGGCGATGGTCATACTGACAGGACTGTCGTTTATGGATTATAAGATCAGGAAAGTTCCGAGAGATGTACTGTTATTGTGTATGGCAGGAACGGTTCTATATCAGGCAGTTACACAGAATATAGACTGGATGGTATCGCTGGGAGGCGGGCTGATCGGTATGATATTTATAGGAATCAGTAAGATTACACGGGAAGCAATTGGATACGGGGACAGTCTGGCGATTCTGATACTTGGAATCTATTTGGGAGTATGGGGACTTCTGGAAGTTCTTGCGACTTCATTTTTTATTCTAGGGATTCTTGCTCTGGGATGCGTGACCCTGAGACGGAAGAAGAGTCTTGCATTCCCATTCTATCCGTTTCTGACAGTGGGCTATCTGTTTGGCGTATGTATCGGAGGACTGTGAGATGGAACGGATCATAAACATAGATAAGAAACATGCTCTGAACGGAAGCTTTACAGTGGAAATGTCCCTGCTGATGCCGATGATATTATTTCTTGTTATGGGGTGCGTCCTGGCATGTTTTTATTATCATGACAAGAATATTATTGCGGGAGCAGCATACGAGACTGCTGTTGTCGGAAGTACGAAAGCCAGAGAAAAGGACGGAATACAGGAAGCGGAATTAAAAGCCTTATTTCAGGGGCGGGTCGGGAAAAAGTGCATCCTCTTTCCGGGAGCCGTAGCGGTATGTTCCGTGAGCAAAGAAGAGATCCGTGTGTCGGCCGTGGCGAAAAGACGGAAGATGTCACTTGCGGTAGAAAGCAGGGCAGCGGTAACAGAACCGGAACGGTATATCCGGGATATCCGCAGGATAAAGAAATAAATGGGGAATGAAAGAATGGAACGAAAGATAACGATAGAAGAACATGTATTATATAAAGAGGACTATCAGATGAAGATGCTGAAAGCCAATTCACCGGAAGGATTCCTTAAGGTGGCAGGAAGAGGAATGAATGGCAGCAGTTATTATGATTATGATGTAAGCGGAAAGATATCTATGCAGGCAATGTATACAAGAGCAAAGTTAAAGGCGGAGGATATACGGCAATTTATGTACCAGTTTGGGAATGTGCTGAAAGAAACCGGAAAATATCTGCTGGATATCCACTGTATTCTACTGGAACCGGAATATATATTTTATGAGGAAGGGCAATTCTTTTTCTGCTATTATCCGCCGGCAACGCAGGATCTATGGGAGAAATTCCATGTGCTGACAGAGTACATGGTGAAAGTTGCGGATTACGAGGAAGAAGAATGTGTCCGGCTGGCATTTTTGCTGCATAAGGGAACGATGGAAGAAAATTACAGTCTGGAGAAACTAATCGCAGAATGTGGGGAAAGAGAAGAAAAAGATATGGAAAAACCAGTAAGAAAAACAATGATAGATGAACTGCTGGAAGAAAAAAGAGAGCGGACATCTTATTACGATACGGAAGAACATGACTGGATTACGGAACAGGAGATGGGAAGCTCGATCATGCGTGAGACAGATAATCTGTGGATCCCGGTAAAGCGTTTCCTGAATAAACATAAAAAAACAAAATGGGGAGAATGGGACGGACTGCATATTGAAGAAGAGGAATTGTAATATTTAAGTAATCTATGTTATACTGATAAAGACAGAAAATGAATAGATTGAAAGGTAACGGACGATAGAAGATGAATAAGAACACAATAAAAGCACCATGTACTGTATTACTGGCAGTTGTGAATGTAATAGTCTTTCTGGTACTGTCATTTCAGGGAATGACGGAGGATGGAAGATTCATGTTACAGCATGGGGCAATGTATGTTCCATATCTGATAAAGAACGGAGAGTATTACCGGCTGTTTACGAGTATGTTTCTCCACTTCGGATACGATCATCTTTTCAATAATATGGTTGTGCTTGTAGCGATGGGGTGGAATCTGGAACTTGAGATAGGAAAGATAAAGTTCCTCATCGTATATTTTATAAGCGGCCTTGCAGGGAATATCCTGTCTGCATGGTGGGACATACTGACAGGAAGTATGGCAGTATCGGCAGGCGCATCCGGTGCAATCTTCGGAATTATCGGTGCACTTCTGTATGTGGCGATCCGTAACCGGGAAAGGATAGGAGAGATATCCGGCAAAGGATTAGTGTTTATGGTTGTGCTGACATTATATTATGGATTTACCAGTGGCGGCGTAGACAATATGGCACACATCGGAGGCCTGGCAGCCGGTTTCCTGATGGGAGTATTACTGTACAGGAAGCGTAAGGATAAACGTGGTTCCGTTATGTAAGACGGAGTTAAGTGTGACCGTTCCATGATGTGCCTGGATGATCCGGCGGGTGATTGCAAGTCCAAGACCGGTCCCGTCTGGTTTGTGAGTGACAAATGGCTCGAAGATAGTCTTCTGATCTTCGGGAGCGATACCGCAACCGTTGTCCCTGACCCCGATATGCAGAGAATCTGTCTGGAGACTGACAGAGAATGTAATGACCGGCTTCTGGGAATCAGGAGCCTTTTTGTTCAGTGCATCGCAGGCATTGCGAAGAAGATTCAGAACTGCCTGACGGAGCTTTACGGGATCTGCAGATATTTCCGGGAGATCCTCGGGAATACGGGAAACAAATTCGATATCTGTATCAACAATAGAAGCAGCGAAGGATAAAGCAATTCTGCGGAAATATGTACTTGCACTTACCGGGGTAAGTTCCAGACGTTCTCCGTTATTGTAAGAAGACAGATCCTCCAGGAGAAATTTCATGTATTCGATATCCTGATGCAGTTCCGTCCAATGGGAAAATGTAAGGACTTCCGGATGTTGTGATTCGATAAGCTGGAGTGTACTGTAAACCAGTGTCAGAGGATTACGGATCTCGTGACTTATGGTACTGATCTCCATCTGATGAGAGGTTAAAAGCCGGTTTATAAGTGCTTCGTTTTCAGGATTTTCCTGCATAATCTGTTGTAATTTGTCATGGTCTGTCGATGATAACATAATAATTACCGCCCCTTTCTGAGGTATCAGTTTAGCATTGGCGGTTTAAATAATCAATCATAAATTTTAAAAGAAAGAAGGATAAGATTATGAAGGATGAGAATTGTATTTTTTGTAAACTGGCGAATGGAGACATTCCGACAGCGACTGTGTATGAGGATGAAGATTTCCGTGTGATCCTGGATGCCAATCCGGCAGCAAAAGGCCACGCACTGATCCTGCCAAAAGAGCATTATGCCAATCTGTATGAGATTGATGATGAACTTGCAGGAAAATCAATGATCCTTGCGAAGAAAATGATCACAAAGCTCACAAAAGCACTGGGCTGTGATGGTTACAATATTGTCCAGAATAACGGTGAAGCTGCCGGACAGACAGTATTTCATTATCATGTACACATGATCCCGAGACATAAAGATGACAAAGTCGGACTTGGATGGACGATGCATGAGTTGACAGAAGAAGAAAAAGAAGATGTTTTATCAAAGATTAAGTAGATAAAAGGTAGGAGCGTAAAGTGGGAAGAGAGTTTACAGGGGAAAGTGCTTTTGTGGATGCATATAGCGAATACTTTGACGCTGTATACAGGGAGGCACTCAGATACTCTGGAAACCATCACGTAGCAGAAGAAATTGCGCAGGATGCCTTCTTCATGGCATATGTACAGAATGGAAATGAATCCAAGCAGCAGATCAAAGCATGGATGCTGATGCTTGCAAAGTACAGAGCCATGAATTATATAAGAGACCATAAACGCGAAGTGTCGTTAGAGGAAATAACGATGTCGGAAGAGAAATATCCGGACGCTCTGGTTGATGACAGTTCAGAAGAGTATGTGATAGCGATGCTCAAGGAACAAGGTTTCCGCAAACTCGGAATTGATATATTCCGGGAACTGTATCAGAAAAAGGCCAGATGGTATCAGGCAGTGACACTTGTATATTATGTAGATATGCCGCAGAAGGAAGCTGCTAAGCAGATGGGCGTTACATTATATGCATTGGAAGGTATGCTGAAAAGAGCAAGAAAATGGATGATAAAAAGGTACAAAGATGAGTATGACCGCTTACACAATACATAAAAAACAGGTGGAAGTACAACCACCTGTTTTTTATGTATTACAGAGATAAATGCAGATCAGTGTCTGGCAACAGATTCGATCAGGTCGATAATGGTATCGATGGAATTCTGCTGAGGAGAATTTTTCATTGCCTGAATGTACGTCTCACGGTTCTGATAAAGGTCCGTGATTGCTTTCAGGAGGACATCATGATTCAGTTCCTCTTCTTCCAGAACAACACTGTATCCCTGACGTTCGAAAGAACGGGCGTTCAGGATCTGGTCACCACGGCTTGCATTTGCAGAAAGTGGAATCAGAAGATTTGGTTTGTGCAGTGCAAGAAGTTCGCAGATCGCATTGGCTCCGGCTCTTGAAATAACAAGATCTGTCAGAGCAAAGAGGTCCTTCAGTTCGTCTTTGATATATTCGAACTGAGCATAACCTTCCAGGTCTTTCAAAGATTCATCAATTTTGCCCTTGCCACAGAGATGAACTACCTGGAAAGACTGAAGCAATTCAGGAAGAACACTGCGGACAGCATCGTTGACGGCAACAGAACCAAGACTTCCGCCAACGACCATGATCACTGGTTTGTCCTGAGTGAAGTGCAGAAATTCCAATGCCTTATATTTATCACCGGATAACAGTTCCTGACGAATCGGAGAGCCTGTGAGAACAGCCTTTCCGGCAGGAAGATGCTCGATGGTTTCCGGGAAGTTACAGCAGATTTTTGATGCCGATGGCATGGAAATCTTATTAGCAAGTCCCGGTGTCATGTCAGACTCATGGATAATGGTCGGAACATGACGGCTTTTACCGGCAAGAACAACAGGAACGGATACGAAGCCTCCTTTGGAGAAGATTACATCAGGATGAAGGATCTTCACAAGTTTTTTGGCTTCGCCGAGTCCTTTGATCACACGGAACGGATCCGTAAAGTTCTGTACGCTGAAGTAGCGGCGGAGTTTACCGGTTGAGATCCCGTGATACGGAATACCGAACTGTTCAATCAGTTCTTTTTCAATTCCATTATAAGAACCTATATAGTGAATATCATAGTTTAATTCTTTCAGGCGTGGCAGAAGAGCAATGTTAGGTGTAACATGCCCGGCAGTACCGCCACCGGTTAAGATAATACGTTTCATAATTACCTCCAGACTTGAATATGTATTATTCTTGCATACATCAAATATAATAAAGATTATATCTATATTATACTTTCTGAAAGAAATAGGTCAAGTGGCAAAACTATGAAGAAATTTACAGACCAGTCAAAAATTTGAGGGTAGCAAAATGAATGATAAGAAAGACGAATTTAAAGAATGCATTGCCAGAGAATTTGAAGAGATTGCCAGAGAGGAAGAAGAATTTCTGGAAAATGACACCAGTCTCGTCGTGCCTGAAGGGACAAAGGAAGCTGTCCTCGCAAGAGTAAGAGAACAGATCCGTGCATATGAGATGGAGCAGACCAGGAAAGAAACAGAAGAAAGAGAAGAAGCAATCAACCATCTCTCAGAAGAAGATCGCGAGGCTCTGGAGCTGGGACGCAAGATGCTGAAGGCAGGGATCGGACAAAAGGATCCGGAGGAACCTTCCGGAAAGAAAGTCCGCCGCAAAAAGAAGCCTTTGAAAATGTATCTCGCACTGGCAGCAGTTATTGTCTGTGTGCTGGCAATGGGGATTACCAGTATGGGAGGTCCGAAGAGGATTGTGCGGATGATGACGCAGAATGTTGGGGATAGAGAGGTTGAAAAATCAAGTACGAGCTATAAGGTAAAAATGATAGAAAGTGAAGATGAAGAAAAGGCGTATCAGGAAATAAGAAATAAATTTGGTACAGATGTGGTTAAATTATCTATATGTTTAAATAATATGAAATTTGACACAATGAATTTAAACGAAGATAAGCAAATCGCAGAGATGTATTATACATACAATGAAAAGACCATTGCCTATTTTATAAATATGCCATACAGAGATAACTCATGGGGAGTTGATTTTGAAGATCCTATTGAAAAAGAATATACTAAAAAAATAGAGGATTGTTCAATTGAAGTTACAATTTATAAATTAAAAGAAAGTAAAAAATCAAGTTGTGTTGCAAAATTTAAATATGACAATATAGAATATTTATTGACGGGAACAACAACACAAGAGGAATTTGAAAAAATATTAAAAAGTTTAGTTTTTCCCAAATAAAAGCGACAGTTTTTGAAAAATTATGTGTATTAATATATGAGGGCAGAAAAAAGTACGAATGGAGGTGAGATATGAAGAAGAAAATCATGTCTGTATGTCTGACTGCAATGCTGGTCGGAGGATTGTCGATGACATCCATGCAGGAGGCAAGAGCCGCAGAGGGTAAAGTGATAGACGGTTCGGAGTTGACGCATGAGGAAGAGTCGATAGGGTATGATACGAAGATTACCAGAGGTGAGGACTTATTAACGGGTTATTCCAAGTGTACAAAGCTTGACCATGGAAAAATCTATGCTGGTGGAACAACAGTTGCAAGACAGGTTGTCAAAAGTGTACAGATAGCTGTAATTGTAGAGCGAGCAAAAGAAGAAGACAAAGAATGGTCATACTATGATAATTGGAAGAAAGAAAATAAGAATACCAACAGAGCCATGTCCAACAGAACGCTTTACGTTGACGGTGGTTATTACTACCGCGTACGTTGCACACATGTTGCTAACAGCGATATGAGCAGTTCCTTTACTGATGGAATTTACATCGACTAACAATCCTCAAAAAGCATAGAAGGATAAGAACATAAGACTAAAAAAAGAAGAGCAAAACAAAAAGATTACAAATCAAAAGATGAAGAGATTAAAGTAAAGAAGTGGACGGAAAAACCAGAAACCATGCAGACCATGACAGTCAAACAGTAGTTGGGATAAAGTGAAGATTACAGCTGAATGAAACAGGTAAAACAGACAAAGCAAACCATAAGGTAATGTATATAAAAAAGAAGACGACAATAAAAAAACCATAAATAAATTCATCAAAAAGTAAGTGCACAATATGTAGGAGCGAATAATAATTAGAAAATACAATGAAAAACAATGAAACAAACAATGTAACTATTAATAATTATTTATTCGTAACCAGTCAACGGAAGTTTTGACGAGGGAAAAGCAGGGTGTGAAAAAAAAGAGAAAAAAATACCAAAATTAAAAAATCACCAAAATGAAAAAGGATACAAGTCTCCCGGTCGGGGGACGAGTATCCTTTTTTGTCTGCGTTATTCAGATTAGCTGCTGGCCTATTATTCGCCAAGTGCCTGTCTTAAAGCTTTGGATAACTGGTCAGGACAAGATGTCGGTCTTTCACCACATCTGGTTCCTTCCAGGCGCTTGATGACTTCGTGTGCATCCATTCCTTTAACAAGGCTGCTGATTCCGGATGTGTTACCGGCACATCCGCCTACGAATTCTACGTTAGCAATTTTATCTCCGTCAAGTTCTACGTGAATGAGACGAGAACAGACTCCGGTTGGTTTGTAATCCATATCTATTACCTCCTGATAAAGTTCTTGCATAGTTTTACATGATTCGGTATCAACAGACAGAAAATCTGTTGACTGCCATACTTCCCGATTATAACAGAAAACCATCAAATTATCCATACATTTCGTCGGTTGAAATCCATTTTCCTATCGTCTATAATAAGGCATAGGTAAATTCGTGAAACACAGGAGGATATAAATATATGATAGGTATTATCGGCGCAATGGAAGAAGAAGTTGCAGAACTGAAGAAAGATATGCAGATCGAAGAGACCGTGGAGATGGCAGGTATGGTATTCTGCAAGGGAACACTCGGCGGAAAAGATGTTGTAATCGTAAGAAGCGGAATCGGTAAAGTCAATGCAGGAATCTGTGCACAGATTCTGGTGAGTCAATTCGGAGCAGATACATTGATCAATACCGGTATTGCCGGCTCTCTTGATGCACAGATTGATATTGGCGACATGGTCATTTCCACGGATGCACTGCATCATGATATGGATGCGACTGTATTCGGTGATCCGGCAGGACAGATTCCGAGAATGGATACATTGTCATTCCCGGCAGACAAGGAGCTTGTGAAGAAGGCGGTAGCAGCGAATGAAAAAGCGAACCCGGATATTCATACATTTACAGGAAGAGTGGCGAGCGGGGACCAGTTCATTTCCGATAAGGAAGTGAAAGAAAGAATCGTGTCATTATTCCACCCGATGTGTGTAGAGATGGAAGGTGCCGGAATCGCACAGGCCGCTTACCTGAACAAAGTTTCGTATGTCATTATCCGTGCTATTTCGGATAAAGCCGACAACAGTGCGACAATGGACTATCCGACATTCGAAAAGAAAGCAATCGCCCACAGTGTAAGGCTTATGAAAGAATTGCTTCCGATGATCTAAGACACCGGGACAACCTGCGCAGTACAGAATGTTACAGGATATGCACGAAAGTGACAGAAAGCAGCATTTCCCGTGCAGAATAGGAAGAACGAAATAAAGCGCCCTTCTCTTTGATATACAGTATAATGCATATCAAAAAGGAGGGCTATTATTATGCTGGAAATGTTATTGGACAAGAAGTTGTTATTTGTGCTTATGGGGATGCTGACCGGACTTGGAGTGGCAGACAAGTGTATCGTGAGTATGACGATGAAACGTATGATAGAGGCGGCGGGAAGTATGAGCAAAAGCAATCATCCGTTGATGCGCCTGGTCCGGGCGAAATTCGAGCATGCATGTATGATCAGTGACACGGTGGAAAATGTAGGGGTATTTGTGGATAAATATCTGTACGAATACAAAGTATGTGGATTGCGTCTGCATTCGCTCCGGAGACTGGAAAAGATGTGTTCCGGTCTTCTGATCGTAACCGGACTTGCGGGAGCGGGAATTACCTGTCAGGTCTATGGAATGGGAGACGAAGCGTTGCGGATGGGCGCTGCCGGCTGCGGACTCGGAATCCTGGTGTGGCTGTTCCATCTGACAACGGACGAGAATTACTGTATGGAGATGGCGAAGAATTACATGGTTGATTATCTGGAAAATGTATGTCTCCGCAAGTATGAAAAGATGAATCAGAAGGAGCGGACCGTGCGTGTAAACATAGAAAACGGACCGGCGGAAGAGGAAATACAGAAGGATAAAATACAAAAAGACGAAATACAAAAGGATGAGATACAAAGGGATGAAGTACAGGAGACGGAAGCCGGAACAGAAGAGACACCTGCCTCGGTACCGGATCACAGTGTAGTCCATATGCAGCGTGAGAACAGACGGAGAGAACGGACTCAAAATACCGCAAAAAATCTGGCAAAAGCATCGGCAGGACTTGCCGGTATGGACGGAAGTAAAAGCCCGGAAGCGGAAGAACAGAAAGATGCACCGGAGGAGCTTGCAAAGGACGAGATGATACGCCAGATTCTGCGGGAGTTTATGGCTTGATAATATAATGTTATTTTGTTAAAATATATGCATGTATAATATATTTGATAAACTAAAGAATTACAGTGATTCCGACTACTACGCATTCCACATGCCGGGCCATAAAAGGAATCTGGATCTGATGGACGGGACCTCTCCGTATAGGATCGATATTACAGAGATCGATGGCTTTGATGACCTGCATCATGCGGAAGGACTTTTGAAAGAAGCGCAGGAAAGAGCGGCAAAAGTGTATCATGCATCGGAGACGCATTTTCTCATCAATGGAAGTACAGCCGGAATCATAAGTGCAATATTAGGAACAACTGAAAAAGGCGATTCCATACTTGTGGCAAGAAATTGTCATAAGTCTGTGTATCATGCGATATATCTGAATGAACTGGATCCGGTCTATCTTTATCCAAAGTTTGATACAGAACTGGGACTGAGTACAGAGATCGATGCAGAAGATGTGCAGAAAGCACTGGAAGAACATCCAAAGATTCGTGCGGTGATGATCGTATCACCGACCTATGACGGCGTGGTGTCGGACATCGAAAAGATTGCAGAGATTGTACATGAAGCGGGATGCCTGCTGATCGTAGACGAAGCGCATGGGGCGCATTTTGGTTTTGATCCGTATTTCCCGGAGAGTGCGAATATGTATGGCGCAGATCTTGTGATCAACAGTCTTCATAAGACGCTTCCGGCCCTGACGCAGACAGCGTTGCTGCATGTGAACGGGGAGCGGGTGAACCGCAGGAAAGTAAAGCGGTATCTGGATATGCTGCAGACGAGCAGTCCGTCGTACATACTGATGGCAAGTATCGATGCGTGTATTCATCTGCTGGAAGAGACACAACTGCAGAAGTGCAGTATTTTCAAAGAATATGCGGCACATATCGATACCCTGCGGGAAGAATTGAAGAAACTGAAGTATCTGAAGATTATCCGGACGGAGAATACAGATAGATATGACAGGTCTAAATTTGTGATCTCTGTAAAGTATGCCCCGATGTCCAGTCATGAATTGTATGAGAGACTGCTTCGTGATTATCACTTGCAGATGGAGATGCTTGCCGGAACCTATGTCCTGGCAATGACGACGGTAGGGGATACGCAGGAAGGGTTGGACAGATTGCGGGATGCATTGCTTGCAATTGATGCTGAGATCGATACAAAGTTAAAGTCAGGATCCGGACAGGAAGATGTCGGGCAGGAGCAGAAACCGATGCAAATGACCGACACGGATCTCCCGCTTTCCGGAAGACAGCCGTCACTGGAAAAGGTGTGGACGATCGCGAAGGCAGTGAAGTGCAGAGATAAGATGCAGAACCAGAAGGATTCAGAAGACATCTTGTATTTGGTGAACCCAGGCAAGATGGAAAAACGAAATTTCAAGGACAGCGCCGGATGCATTTCCCTGGAATATGCGTACCTCTATCCGCCGGGAAGTCCGCTGATCGTTCCGGGAGAACGCATTACGCAGGAAGCGGTGGAGATTCTCTGCTGGTATCAGGAACACGATTTTTCAATTGAAGGACTGCAATCAGAAGATAGCATAGAGGTATGGATAGATGGGTAAGATATTTTACATGATGGGAAAGAGCTCTTCCGGTAAGGATACGGTCTATAAAGAGATCAGAAAAGAGCTTCCCGAGCTGAAGACGCTGACATTATATACGACCAGACCGATGCGGGAAGGTGAAAAAGACGGCGTGGAATATTATTTTGTTTCGAACGAAATATTAGAACAATATGGAGAAGAAGGCAAAATAATTGAACTTCGTACCTATCAGACCGTGTATGGTGACTGGAAATATGCTACAATAGATGATGGACAGATTCATCTGACCGGGTCTGATTATCTGATGATCGGTACGCTGGAATCTTATATGAAGATGAAAGCGTATTATGGACAGGAGAATCTGGTTCCGCTTTATATTGAAGTGGAAGACGGGGAACGCCTGATGCGTGCGATCGCAAGAGAGCGGCAGCAGGAACATCCGGGATACGAAGAAGTCTGCAGAAGATTTCTGGCAGATCAGAAGGATTTCTCAGAAGAGAATCTTGCGGCAGCAGGAATTACAAGAAGATATCAGAATGACGATAAAGTACGATGCAAAGAAGAGATAGTAGAGGTAATACGAGATGGGAAGCTTTAAAGATGTGGTTGGCCACAAAGACATATTAAAATATATCAGTAGCGCAGTGGAGAATAACAGAGTGTCGCATGCGTATATTCTGAACGGGGAGAGAGGTTCCGGTAAGAGGATGCTGGCGAATCTGTTCGCAATGACTCTTTTGTGTGAGAGCGGGAACAGTGAACCTTGCGGGAAATGTCATTCCTGCAGGCAGGCAGAGAGCGGAAACCATCCGGATATTATCCGTGTAACACATGAGAAGCCGAACAGCATCAGTGTAGATGATATCCGTACACAGGTGAACAATACCGTGGATATTAAGCCGTATCAGGGACCATACAAAGTATATATTATCCCTCAGGCAGATCTGATGACACCGCAGGCACAAAATGCAATTCTGAAGACGATCGAGGAGCCGCCGGCATATGCGGTATTCTTACTGCTGACGGAGAATGCAGAGATGTTACTTCCGACGATCAACTCCAGATGTGTTATGCTGAAGTTGCGTAACATCAAAGATACACTGATCAGAAAGTATCTGATGGAGAATCTGGAGATACCGGATTACAAAGCAGATATGTGTACCGCATTTGCCCAGGGAAATGTGGGACGCGCGATCATGCTGGCGAATTCGGAGCATTTTAATGAGATCAGAGAGGAAGCGGTACAGCTCCTGAAGCATATCCATGATATGGAACTGAGTGAGATTGTTGCTGCGGTTAAGAATATATCCGTATATAAATTAGAGATCACGGATTATCTGGACATTATCATGATCTGGTATAGAGATGTCTTGCTGTATAAAGCAACAAAAGAGATTGACAAGGTCGTATTCAAAGACCAGTTACAGAGTATAAAAGAACAGGCGAGAAAAAGCTCTTATGAAGGAATTGAACTGATCCTGGAGAGCCTTGAGAAAGCGAAAGCCAGACTGAAAGCGAATGTTAACTTTGATCTGGTTATGGAGCTTTTGTTCCTGACCATAAAGGAGAACTAATCATATGACGAAGGTAATAGGCGTTAGATTCAGAACCGCCGGAAAGATCTATTTCTTTTCGCCGGGAAAACTGGAGGTAGAGACGGGCGATAAGGTTATCGTTGAGACTGCAAGAGGAGTGGAATTTGGTTCTGTAGTCACCGGACCGAAGGAAGTGGAAGACGATAAGATCACACAGCCGTTAAAATCCGTGATCCGTCTTGCAACATACGAAGATAAGAAAAAAGAAGAAAAGAACAAAGAAAAAGAAAAAGAAGCATTCAAGATCTGCCTGGAGAAGATCCATAAGCACGGGCTGGAGATGAAGCTGATCGATGCAGAATATACATTTGACAATAATAAGGTGCTGTTCTATTTTACTGCAGACGGACGAATCGATTTCCGCGAGCTGGTAAAGGATCTGGCAAGTGTATTCCGTACAAGAATCGAGTTAAGACAGATCGGTGTGCGTGATGAGACGAAGATCCGCGGAGGGATCGGGATCTGTGGCAGACCACTTTGCTGTCATACGTATCTATCTGAGTTCGCACCGGTATCGATCAAGATGGCAAAAGAGCAGAACCTTTCACTGAATCCGACGAAGATCTCGGGTGTCTGCGGAAGACTGATGTGCTGTCTGACGAATGAAGAGGAGACATACGAAGAACTGAACAGCCATCTTCCGGCAAATGGTGATCATGTCACAACACCGGAAGGCTTAAGAGGAGATGTCCAGTCTGTTAACGTACTCCGTCAGCTGGTGAAAGTTGTTGTAACACTGGATAATGACGAGAAAGAGATCCGTGAGTATCCGGCAGCAGAACTGAGATTCAAGCCGAGACGTAAGAAGAAAGACGTAAGACTTTCCAAAGAAGAGATGAAGGAACTGAAGGCGTTAGAAGAAAAGAACGGAGCGTCAAAGTTAAATGATGACTAAATTACTTCCGAATGAAAGACTGGATGACCTGCAGATCAGAGGATACGAGATCATCCAGAGTCCGGGACGGTTCTGTTTTGGAATGGATGCGGTGCTTTTGTCCGCATTTGCAAATGTGAAAAAGCACGAAAAAGCACTGGATCTCGGAACAGGAACGGGGATTCTTCCGATCCTTCTGGAAGCTAAATATCCGGGCCTGCATTATACAGGACTGGAGATCCAGGAGGAGAGCGCAGATATGGCAAGGCGCAGCGTCAGCCATAACGGACTGGAAGAGAGGATCGACATTGTAACGGGAGATATCAAGGAGGCAGCATCCATATTCGGAGCCGCCTCTTTTGGAGTTATTACGACCAATCCCCCGTACATGATCGGAGACCACGGACTGAAGAATCAGAATACAGCATTGTATATTGCCAGACATGAGGCACTCTGCACGCTGGATGATATATTAAGAGAAAGTGCGAAACTATTGAAGGTCAAAGGAAGGTTCTACATGGTCCACAGGCCATTCCGGCTTCCGGAGATCATGACAAAGATGTGCGCATATGGAATCGAGCCAAAGCGTATGCGGCTGGTATATCCGCATATAGACAAAGAACCGAACATGGTTCTGATCGAGGGTATGAAAGGCGGAAATCCGAGAATGCAGGTGGAGCCGCCACTGATCGTATATCAGAAGGATGGAAGTTATACAGAAGAACTGCTTGAGATGTACGGGATGAACAAGAGCGAGCATAAGATGGAGGAGTAAGAGATGGCAGGAACATTGTACTTATGTGCGACACCGATAGGAAATTTGGAAGATATGACCTTCCGGGCGGTGCGGATTTTGAAAGAAGCAGATCTGATCGCGGCAGAAGATACCAGGAACAGTATCAAGCTTCTGAATCATTTTGAGATTAAGACACCGATGACCAGCTATCATGAATATAATAAGATTGAAAAAGGACACAAACTTGTGGAACGCCTGCAGAATGGTGAAGATATTGCAGTGATCACCGATGCAGGTATGCCGGGAATCTCTGATCCGGGAGAAGAACTGGTAAAGATGTGCCAGGAGGCCGGGATCACGGTTACAGCTGTTCCGGGAGCCTGCGCATGTGTGACGGCGCTTACGATATCCGGGCTTGGAACGAGAAGATTCGCATTTGAAGCATTTCTTCCGACGGATAAGAAGGAGAGACAGGCTGTCTTGAATGAACTGAAAGATGAGACAAGAACAATGGTGATCTACGAAGCACCGCACAGACTGGTCCGCACGTTGAAGACGCTTCGGGAGACGCTTGGTAACAGACGCATCAGTATTTGCCGGGAACTGACGAAGAAGCATGAGACGGTATTTGCCACAAAGATAGAAGACGCACTGGCATATTATGACGTACAGGAGCCGAAGGGAGAATGCGTCATGGTGATCGAAGGAAAAAGCAGGGAAGAGATCCGGAGTGAAGAAAAAGCCAGATGGGAAGAGATGAGCATGGAAGAGCATATGGAACTCTATCTCGGACAGGGCATGGATAAGAAATCCGCGATGAAACAGGTGGCAAAGGACAGAGACATAGGGAAAAGAGACGTCTATCAGGCACTGTTACAGACACCTTGACCTTAAATAACGTTCCGTTCGTCAACTTGTATAGAAAATGAAAAAAAGATTGTTCAACTTGGGCATTACCCAGGTTGAACTTTTTTTATATACTTTTTATCAGAACGAAACAGGTAACAAAATGAAATAAAACGATTATAAATCAGGAGGATTATAACAATGGCAAGTTTATCATTAAAACACATTAACAAAACTTATCCAAATGGATTTGAAGCAGTAAAAGACTTCAACCTTGAGATTGAAGATAAAGAATTTATCATCTTTGTCCATAGTAGCCCCAACCAGAGCGTGTAGTTCTTTTAGTTTCCCTATTACTTTAAGTGTTTGCGTAGCTATTACAACATCATCAGCTGCTCCTGGAAAGAGTACAGCCAATCCTTCTACAATAACCCCTTGTAATGCTTCCTGAGCCAATGCCAATTCATAATCTTCTACCGTATATTCTTTTGTCGATGAAACTTCATAGTCCGGAGAAGAATATTCTGTAACATAGTAGTAACGGTTGTTAAAAGGCTCGACCTCCTCGCCGCCCGGCATACCGGCCGCAAAGCTGGGAGACGCCACGCCAAGGATCAGTACCATCGCCATCAGAAGAGACATCAGCTTCTTTTTCATAGTCTAGCACTCACCTTTCTTAAATTTCAAGATGTTTCCAGAACTTTTTTCGCGTTTTGGTACTTTTTACATGGTCTTACGCTGTTTCTTCCGAGGAATAGATCGTTGCGCTCTCCGAATCGCTCCCGGACCAAGCGGTCACCACCGCCTTGGCACGATAGGTCTTGCCAGCAGTTACTGACTTGCTCTTCGACACCGATGCCCGAAGTCCGTCTGATTCGTCCGTCCAGGTTGAAACAGTTTTCCAGGTACTACCAGATTTTTCCTGGAGATAGGCCACAACTTTACAATGGTCTGTTACTCCACTCTGTCTGCCGACACTTGCCTGCACTGTTGCAGTCCCAGCCGAAATACTGAGCACACAGGTCTTACTTCGGATATATGTTGCATAGGGGGTGATTTCTCCTTGCCTAACTGGTTCTACCACCTCTAACGCGGCGGCTTTAGGAACTATTCCTCCACATAGGCATAGAGAGAGACATAGGACCGGAATCGCTGTTTTTTTGTAAAACATGGGGACCACATCCTTTCTTTGTTTCTACTATCTATAACAAATGAGAAGCCTGATTTTGGACATAAAATTTCAAAATTTTTCAGAAAATTTTTTACATAAATAGAAAGACCGTCC